>ENA-OWPJ01000372-OWPJ01000372.1-human-gut-metagenome-genome-assembly--contig:-NODE-372-length-49158-cov-5.6623_pt1 | contig 49158 bp, 44 predicted proteins | sample MGYA00248264_ERZ651846 | MGnify/ENA primary metagenome ERZ651846 (study PRJEB26924, sample SAMEA4378271) | human gut metagenome | biome: human gut; feature: human-associated habitat; material: faeces...
GAAATATGATTATCGTACAAAACCCTACCCTAGCGCCTATGATGGAAACATCAGATTATGAACCAAAGGCAGTAGAAAATGTCAGTCAGGTGGACGCTGATACAGTTAGCGACGCTACCGCATTTTTAGAAACGTTCTTTAAGTTATATCCTACTGCAACAGAGAAAGAACTTGCCTATTATGTGGAAGAAAATGTGATGGAACCAGTGCAGCGAGAATATCAGTTTGCAGGGTTAATCAATCCGGTATTTACAACAGATGGCGAGAATATCAAAGTGAATGTATCTGTGAAATACTTGGATAATTTAACAAAGGCAGAACAGATTTCACAGTATGAATTGGTAGTTCATAAGGATAGTAACTGGAAAATCGTAGGATAAAATTAAGTGGTAGTGTTTTGTACGCACTACCACTTAATTAAAATATAGAAACCTTACATGAATTGTAAGTGGTGTGATTTGTCTTTACTTATTATAATTATAATAAAGTATAAGAAAGGTCTGGTGTTATATATGAGTCGTTATGAAAAATTATTAGAAGTACGAAAATTACATAAATATTATTCCAAAGATGGTGTGTCTACAAAAGCACTTAATGGAATTTCTTTTGATGTTCTTAAAGGTGAATATCTAGGTATTATGGGAGCTAGTGGTTCAGGAAAAACCACATTATTAAATTGTATTGCAACAGTAATTAAACCTACTTCTGGGCAAATTTTACTTTCAGGAGTAGATATCAGCTCTTTTGATGGAACTAAATTATCTGAATATAGAGGTAATAAAATAGGTTATCTTTTTCAGGATTTTGCATTATTAGATAATTTAACAGGTAAAGAAAATATATTGTTACCATTGTCTATTCATAATGTAGCAATGGTTACTGCAGAAAAAAAATTAAATGAGATTGCTAGTTTTTTAGGTATTACTGATGTCCTTTCAAAGTTTCCATCGCAAATGTCTGGAGGACAAAAACAACGCGTTGCTGCAGCTCGATGTTTGATTTCTGATCCTGACATTATTTTAGCTGACGAACCAACAGGAGCATTAGATACTAAAGCAGCAAGGTTACTGATGGAAAAATTATCTGAGATTAACCAAAAAGAAGAACATACAATTTTAATGGTTACTCACGATTCAAATGCAGCTAGTTTTTGCTCACGTATTTTGTTTATTCAAGATGGAGTTATTTTTCATGAGTTGCGTCGTAACATTTTTGAAGAAACAAGAGAAGATTTTTATTCTCGAATATTACAAGTAATGGCGCAATTAGGAGGAGGGAGCGCTAATGTTTTATAAACTTGCATGGCGAAATTCAAAGAGAAGTCGAAATGAAAACTTAATTTATTTTTTTACAATGGTTATTGCGGTAGCAGCATTTTATATAATTCTCTCTTTGAAAGAACAAGGTGTTATTCGTTTTTTAGGAGAAATAGAAAGTGATGCGGTACAACGTTTGCTTACTAATTTAATGCCTACAGTATATTTTTGTGTATTATTATTTGTATTTTTTCTTGTAGTTTTCGCAAATAAATATCAACTAGAGTGTCGTAGTCGAGAATTAGGACTTTATTTAATGTTTGGTATGACTAAGAAACATTTATTCATTCAGATAATGGTAGAGGGAATTATTACGTCATTTTTAGCTCTTCTTGGTGGCTTGCTTAGTGGTATGTTTTTATCTGAGATTACAAGTATTGCGACTGCTCGCTTAGTAGGGTACGGTATCATTGTTCATCAATCGAGCTTTTCGATTAGCGCAGTGATATTTACAATATTAGGATTTTTACTGATTCAATCAGTAGCGCTATTTCTTTTATGCGGTAAATTATTTCGTAAAGAATTGTATCAATTACTTTATGGAGAAATTGCAAAAAAGCATTGGAATGGGAATACTTATATAAGTTTTTTATCTCTTATTTTAGGGTGTGTATTTTTAATTGTAGCATATTGGATAGTATTATCTCATTTTACCGATGGAATTATAATTTTATTTATATCTGTGGTATTAGGAATTATTGGTACTATTTTATTTATTAAGGGAACAGCAAGGCTTTTGAGTGTTATGGCTACAACTAAAAAACATAAATCAACAAAGAGCCTTTATACTTTTACTTTAAGACAATTACAGGAGAATGTAGTTTATAAATATATTTCTATTAGTGTTGCATCTATTTTAATGATGTTAACTATTATGCTTATTGCTGACGGTTCAACGCGTATTATTTCAAATGGAAATGAATTGACAAAAGAATCATCAGTTTATGATTTTACAATAGTTGGAGAAGAACAAACTGTTCAGCAATGTCTTTCAAGTAAAGAATTAAAACCTTATGTAGAAAATTTGAATCGAATGGAGATTGGAGAAATATCTTCAAAGTTATCAGTGGATTGGTCTATTTTAAGAGAAAAGGTGGTTCAAAGTTTACCGTCAGATGTATTAGATCCTGCAACACAAGAAGCAACTAGTTATAGCTTTGGGCCAGATCAGCCAGCCTCACTTAACCTCTTAGGTTGTATTGATACAAATACATCTCCACATATAATTCCAATTTCGTCATATAATCGCTTATTAGAAGCTATTGGTGAAAAAAACATAAATCTAAAAAATGAAGAAATGATTTATTATATCAACCCTGATTTTTTAGGTAAGGCACAAAAGGATACCATATCATTATTAAATAATATTGTGTCTGATAGCGAAGCAAATGGACAAGGTTTAATTTCTATTAAGGGTAAATCATATTCACTTGTATCTAATATTACATTGAAAGGTTTGACTGCAGATGAAAATATTAAAATAATGTCAGCACTGATTGTATCAGATGAAATGTATTCATATTTAGTAAATCCAAACACAACTACTGTTTATTGGAATTTCTGTATTCCAGATAAATTAGTAAAAGAAAAAGGATTGATGTTATCTATTATGGAAACACAAGATTTATTAAAACCATCTGGATTATATTATGAAAGTTATCTTAATAATTTTGGGAGACAATTATTTTATATTGTTTCAGGAAGTTATACTGATTTGTATATGGGATTTATGTTGTTGATAATTGCCTGTGCGTTGTTAGCATTACAATTTTTAACTCAAATGCAATCTACAAAGTCAAGATATTTAACTTTATCCATTTTAGGCGCAAACCGTAAGCAGATTAAGCAATCCATTAAACAACAGGTTTTATGTTATTTTTTACTTCCTTTATCTTTAGCATGTGTTAGTGGGGCCGTTGGACTATATACTATGCAAAAACATTTGCATTCTGCCAGTGCACAAACTGAAAATGCCTATCCATTATTGATTGTTATGTCAATAATTGTTATTCTTGTTATTGTTGTTTATGGAATAGCTGTGGCCAAAACAGCTATTCATGAAATAGGTAAAATGGAATATAAAACTAATTCTTAAAATTAAAATTTTTAAAGAGAAAGGCGATGATGTTGTATTGGCTCGAATTGCTATAGTTGAAGATGATGTTTACATGAGAGAAGAATTAGAAAATTTGTTAAAAAAGAATGGATATGAAGTATTTAGTATTTTAGACTTTGAAAACGTAATATCTTGTATAATTTCATATTCTCCAGATTTAATTTTACTAGATATCAATCTTCCTTTTTATTCAGGATTTGAATTATGTAAAGAGTTAAAATCTAAGCAACTTGGTACAGTATTGATTTTAACAGCTAGAGATAGGTTACAAGATGAACTCCATGCATTAGGTCTAGGTGCAGATGATTATTTAACAAAGCCATGTAATATGGAACGATTGCTTGCTCGAATTAAAAATCTTTTACGTCGTACAGAGGAACAAGTAGGACAAGGCCTACTTAATGGAAAAGGTTTTCTACTTGATCCTAATACTTTCACTTTATATATAGAAAAGACATCATATATACTTCCGAAAAATGAAGGGAAAATATTACTTACTCTTTTGAAAAATGCTCCCAATATTGTAACGAAAGAAGAACTTTGCAATATACTTTGGGGAACAGATGAATTTATAGACGATAATGCATTACAAGTGAATTTAGTTAGACTACGAAAAACTCTTGCTAGATTTGGTCTTGAACAGCGTATAGAAACAGTACGTGGTCAAGGGTATCGTATGAAAGGATAGATGGAATATATGAAAAAATTAAAAACGCTTAGTATCTATATTTCTTCTTATCGTATTTGGGTTTTAACTCTTTTAGGTATAGATTTGTTTTTTACATTTCTTATTTGGGCAGTTTGTCCTAATAATTTTGTAAGCTATATTGGATTGATACTTTTAGTTTCATTTTTAGTTATCGTTATTCCCTTAAATATATCAATAAGAAAATATCATAAGGCAGATATTATCTTTAAGAATTTCTTATCTGATCCAAGTGAGGTAAATGAGTATTTATTAACAGAAACAGTTCCTATAGTTTTTCATTCTTATATCAACGAATTAGGAAATCATTTGAGAAAACAACAAGAAAACTTAAATGACCAAAAAGTAAAAGTTTCTGATTTTGAAAGCTATATTGAAAATTGGGCACATGAAATTAAAAAACCTGTATCTCTTATGACTTTATTGTTAGATAATAGAAAAAATGAAATGTCAAATATGGTACATCAACGAATGCTTTATGTTCGAGATCAAACTCGACAGGACATAGAACAGATACTTTATTTTTCACGACTAGGAGCTACTCATAAAGATTATTATTTTGAAAAAATATCTTTGAAATCAATTTGTCAAGAATCTATTGAAGATAACAGAACTTTACTTGAAGAAGCGGGATTTTCTATCAACTATTCTGGTAACGAAAATGTGGTTGTATCTGATAAAAAAGGATTGATGTTTATTTTAGGACAAGTCATTAGTAATAGTGTGAAGTATTCTACAAAAAAAGAAATTCCTATACTTTCATTTTCTATTATGGAGTCTCAAAATGAGGAAAACATTTTATTGTCTATCAGCGATAATGGTTCCAATATTCCTGAGTCAGATATACCTTTTGTATTTGACAAAGGATTTACTGGAAATACTGGAAGTTATTTAAGCCGTTCAACAGGTATGGGATTGTACCTTGTTAGAAAAATGGCAAATGATTTGTCTATAGATGTAGAAATAAAGAATAATTCCTATGGTGGAGTTACTATAATTTTATTTTTTCCTAAAGTTAAAAGTTCTTTGAGGAGGTAATGTATAATGCAAGAACAAAAAAAAGAAAAATTAAAAATTCTAGTTATTGATTGGCTAATTATTTTAGGAGTGTATTTATTTGTACGTTTAATGTTTATTATGTTTGGACTTCACTTAAATAATACATTGTTACGAATTTGTCTTGCAATATTCCCTTGTCTTTTAGGGGGGCTATATCTATACCGTGTTTATAAGCAAGAATCTATTGGGTTTTATTCATTAACCCTTATCGTTCCATCAATAATCGAGAAAATTGTGGTGTATTTGTTAGGTGCTTACTTATATGATATATCTCCGTTAAACATGATTAAAGTAATGGATATGATTGGTAGTAATCAGCCTTATGTGAATGTTGACGTAAGCCAATCAATTTGTTATTTGGTAAATTTATCTTTTTTTAATTGGAGTTATATTATCTTGAGCATTGTATTTTCATGTAGTTGTGTATTATTTTTGGTAAAGATTTGTAAAAAAGAATATGTAAAACTTCTATAAGAACCAATATAGACTTATAAAAGTGATTGTTAAATTAAAATAAGTTCTAAAAAGGGGGGCTTGCATTATGGAAAGCTTTAAGAACAGTTCTCTACAATCAAACTCCACCTAATAGCACTCTATTAAAAATTGAATATGTTTTGGCTTTCATGGCTCGTACAAACAATATGTTTTGTGCGGGCTTTTTTCATACCCGAAAAACTTTTTTAACTTTTTTCAAAAAAGTGTCGGAAATCACGCCTCACTGGACAGTGTTATGCGGAAAGAGGGAGATACCAACTTTTGCACAATGCAGAAAGGGGGTGTGATGATGAAACCGACTGCTTTTGAGGACGCTATCCGTTTACAGTTTGACACATTGATGAAGAAAGTGATTGATGGAGCCATTAAAAACTATGAACGAGAATTAAAGCGTAGAAATAGACATGAAATTCCTTTCTGTGAATTACCGCCGATTATGGTTGCGACCTTTGCAGTCAATGACAAGTACGAATTAGAAACAACCGTATTTCAAGTTAATGGCGAGCAGGTTGCGGTTGATGGAGAAGAATTGTGCAACGCACTAAAACAGTTGTCAGAGAGAAAAAGAAATATCTTGCTTATGCGATATTTTATGGAAATGAGTGATATTGAAATCGCTGAAATATTGGATATATCCGATCGTACTTCTCTCAGGAACAGAAAAAGTGCATTGCAACAAATGAAAGAAATTTTGGAAAAGGGGGAATGACCTAATGGAAAAAGATGTCTCAAAGTGTCCGCCCTATCGCCTCATTTCTTTAGCAGCGAATGGCGACGAAAAAGCAATCCAGAAAATTATGGATTTCTATGATAACTACATATCAGCCTGCTGTATGCGAAAACTGTATGACGAATATGGAAATGTGCGTAAAGCAGTAGATTTAGAGTTAAAAGGTCTTGTTCGTAACGCAATGATACAAAAAATAAATGCCTTTGAAGTAGAAATCAAGTAGTGATTATCAACAGGGTGTGATTTACCACTTCTCTCTTTCCCCCCCTGTCCATTGTTTTATCACTCTATGAAAGTCTGTTGAAAACAATAGATTTTCATAGGCTGATAAGCCGATTGTTCTTTGAAAACTGAATAAAGCAGACAGACACGTTTGCTGTACAGTGAGCCATTAGATTTTATACGCCATGACCTTTTTATCAAAAGTGAGCGAACCATATATTGATCTGGGAACAGCCTTTGGAAAAGTTGTTCAGCCATGACCTGTGCAGCAGGATAATGATACGTCCGCATGGCGCGGTTCTGCCCATAAGAATGGGAATAGTTGAAATACTAGCGGAGCTTTCCAAAGCCGTCTGTCTGCTCTCTAGGGTACTTGCAGAAACAGGATATATTGTTTTGTTCATATAAGGAGTTGGTCGTATGGAACATACAGTATATTCAAAAACGCAGGAAAAGGTAACGCTTGGCGATGTGAAATTCACGGTTACTCATTTGATACCGAAGATGTCGCAAGAAGTGAAAGAAACACGAAAAAAAGAAATCGGACATGATTTATATTCTATTTTCAAGAAGTACCCCTGCCCACAAAAGTTATGATTGTACGTGTAGAATATGCGCGATATAATAAGATTGTGGGCGAGGTACTCATTCTATACATCATAGAGGAATTGATAAATGATGTATAATATAGCTCGCTATGACGCTTTGTATGGGCGTCAATCAGTTGATAAAAAAGACAGTATATCCGTAGAAAGTCAGCTTGACTTCTGCAAGTATGAAACACACGGTCAGCCGTATCAGACATACACAGATAAGGGGTTTAGTGGTAAGAACACAAATCGCCCTGATTTTGAACGCATGATGAGAGATATTCGTGCCGGAAGAATTAAACGTGTGATAGTCTATAAACTTGACCGTATCAGCCGTTCTATCTTGGACTTCGCCAATATGATGGAAGTATTTCAAGAATATGATGTTGAGTTTGTTTCATCAACAGAAAAGTTCGATACATCAACACCGATCGGACGAGCCATGCTGAACATCTGTATCGTGTTTGCACAGTTGGAACGAGAAACAATCCAAAAGCGTGTAACCGACGCCTACTATTCTAGAAATAAAAAAGGATTTTTCATGGGTGGTCGTGTTCCTTATGGATTTAAGTTAGAGCCTATTGTAATTGACGGTATTCGTACTTCTTTCTATCTTCCTATTGAAGAAGAAATGCAGCAGATAGAATTGATTTATCAGTTGTATGCAGAGGGTGTCAAAGAAAATGGAGGACCATATTCAGTCAGTGATATTCGCAATTACCTATTAGAGCATGATATTCCCCAACTTCGCGGTGGATATTGGACAGTATCTTCGATTAGTTCAATACTTGCAAATCCATCTTATGCGATTGCAGATTTAAGCCTGTATGAGTTCTTTCACAGTCAAGGTGCTAACATCACAAATCCTGTGGAATTGTGGGAAGGCGGTAATGGCTGCTATCTGTATCAAGGAACGGTATCGAAAGACAAAAGCAGGAATAGTTTCAAGGATAAAGAAGTCGTGCTTGCTCCGCATGTGGGACGTGTTTCCTCATATATATGGATAAAGTGCAGACTTCGCTGTATGAACAGTCGCCAGATGGCAACGACCAACAAAGGCAAGAGTTCTTGGCTTGTTGGAAAAGTCAAATGTGGCAACTGTGGAAAAGGATTGCAAATCAGTCCATCAAGAGTAAGTAAGAAAACCGGAAAGTCCATTCGATATATGAATTGCAGTTATAAATATATAACAAAAGGACTGGGGTGTTCAGGTACAGGAAGTCGTATCTATGCTGATGAATTAGAAAACTATGTACTGAAACAGATAAAAGGCAAACTTGCAGAATTTGAGGGATTGAATGAACAAAACGCAACACAGACAAATCCAAAATTAAATGAAAACAAAATTCGATTGGCACAGATTGATAAAGAAATTGATGATCTAGTGGAAAAGGTATCCGGTGCAAATAGCGTGCTTATGCGATACATCAATGAGAAAGTAGAACAGCTTGACGCAGAACGCAGGGCATTAAGTGAAGAAAACTTATCCATGACTGTTAATCAATCTTCTGATACTTTGAATATGATATTCAATCATGTATCTACATGGGAAGAAACAAGTTTTGAAGATAAACAGAAAGTGCTTGACGCATTTGTTAAAGTTATCAAGATTGCCAACGGAAATATAGAAATGACATGGAATATCTAAGTTCCATGCCATTTTCTAACAAAGTTTATTTTAGCCAAAATGATTTAAAAGTGTTTGGTTTACTAAACAAAAAAGTACTAAAAATTAAAACCACTGTTAATAAAATATCACTGCTTAATAATGCATAATCGTAAATATTGTATTTTAGATGATGCAGATAAGCCTGATAAAAGCTCATTAATAAATGGGCAACTTTATCTACTAATAAATAAAGATCAAAACAAATTATCAAGTGTCCTAAAAAAACAATATTATTAAACTTGTTTTGACATTTGGGTTGGTACCACAAATAAAGTAATGATAGCAAACAAATCAAGGCAATAATACCTATTATTATTTCGAGATAACTAACTAGATCATAACTTTTATTTTGCCATAACATCTTCAGCACCTCGATTCCAATAACTTATTCCTAGTATATTGATAAAGATTGTAACAACAATAATTGCAACCTCCGGTAATCCCAAGTATGGCAAAGCATAAAGAAATATATCATTAGAGCTGCTAGTTTGATTATTTAATCCAAATAATTCCAATACTCTAGCTAGTTTAACAATCAGCGGAACGATTACAGTTCTAATAATAATTAAGATAGCTATAATATCGGCATTAATAGCTAATTTACGAATTGCATCACGACTACTATTTTTAATAAAATCTAAAATATTTTTCACCAAAAAAATCATTAAAATCATAATAATTAAACTAATCAGATCATAACCTATCTTAATCATCCACTCAAAATTGCTCTCAATATTAAAACTAGCATTATTAAACCAATAAACCATCAGCTCATTACGAATGGTTCCTAACATTAAACCCGCGGTACTAATAATAAATAAGAACGCAAAGAAACGGCGCCATTTTATAAGACGACGTCGCATTGAAAATAGTCCATTTAAACAGACTACATAGATAAAAAGCAGCAGGATCATAACTATATTATTAATATGCATGGCTAAAAAACTCTGCATTTAATCACCTCATTAAAATTATACATGAGGACTAATAAAAAAACTAGAAAAAAGGCTATTGTTTTGAACAATAAACAATAGTCCTAATTATTTTATATTTTAGCAAATGCTTGTTTTAAATCCGCAATTAAATCTTCAACATCTTCAAGACCAACAGACATTCTAATTGTTTCTTGTTTTACCCCACCTGCTATTCTCTCTTCCTCTGACATTTGAGCATGTGTCGTACTTGCAGGATGAGTCAGCAATGAACGTGAATCAGCAAAATTAGTAACATGAATAAATAATTTAATATTATTAATTACTGTTTTACCACCAGCAACACCACCTTTGACTCCAAAAGTATATAATCCACCAAAACCATTGGGGAAATATTTTTTAGCTAGTTCATAGTTAGGACTATCTGGTAATTCCGCGTAACTAACCCATTCAACATCATCACACTCATTTAAAAATTTTGCTAATAATCGGGCATTTTCAACGTGTTTTTTCATTCTTAATGATAATGTTTCTAATCCTAATAAAGTCATATACGCATTAAACGGTGACATACACCCTCCTAAATCACGTAATGTCTTTGCTACTGCTTTAGTACAAAAAGCACCCGCTCCTAAATCAGCATAAACTATATCATGATAAGCTTTGTCAGGCATGTTAAATAATGGATAGCGAGGATTATCTTTCCATTTAAAGTTCCCACTATCAACGATCACACCACCCATAACATTACCATGACCAGCTAGATATTTAGTAGTTGAATAGACTACTAAGTCAGCTCCATATTCAATTGGTTTAAATAAATAAGGGGTTGGTGTTGTGTTATCAACAACAAATAAAATTTGATATTCTTTAGCAATAGCACTAATTGCTTCAAAGTCTAACATATCTCCATTAGGATTTCCTACCGATTCAACAAAAATAATTTTTGTTTTATCGTTGATTGCCGCTTTTAAAGCCTCTAAATCAGTTGGATTAATAAAGTGTGTCTTAAATCCCATTCCTGCCATCGTTCCTGATAAAGAACCAATCGTACCACCATACAAATTATTTGCAGCAACAATTTCATCTCCAGTTTCACACACAGTCATAATCAATCCCATAATTGCTGCAGTTCCAGAAGCAAATGCTACAGCCCCGAATCCGCCATCTAAAGCCGCCATTCTTTGTTGTAGAGCATCAACTGTTGGATTAGATAATCGAGAATAGAAGTATCCTCCTTCCTCTAACGCAAAAATTCGCGCCGCTTGATCAGCATCTTCAAATGTAAAAGCATTTGATAAATATAAAGGCATCCCCGTAGCCTTAGTTGTCACATCTGGCTTTTGACCAGCATGGATTTGTAATGTTTCAAAACCATAGTTTTTATTATCCATAGTATCTCCTCCTAAAATTGATAAAATTGTATCACACCTTGAGCTTTTTTTCCATATAAAAAGGTTGGTCTCCCAACCTTACGATAAATTATTTTTTAAGAAAATCAGGATATGCCTCAGAACCATGTTCTCCTAAATCAAGACCAGCAAGTTCTTCCTGAGGTGTTACTCGCAACCCAACCGTTTTCTTAATTAAAGTAAACATGATGAAGGACATTAAACATACCCAAACTGCTACAATAATTACACCAATCAATTGCGTAATCAGTAAAGCAGTTCCACCCCCAAAGAATAAGCCTAAAGTTCCTTCACTTGCTGGGGTATTGCATGCAAATAATCCAACTGCAAGTGTTCCCCAGACACCATTTAAACAATGTACCCCAACTGCCCCAACAGGATCATCAACATGTAATTTTTGATCTAAGATTTCACAGCCATAAACTACTAAAATCCCGCCAACAGCTCCAATTGCAATTGCACCATATAATGAAACAATATGACAACCAGCCGTAATCGCTACTAAACCAGCTAAAATACCATTTAAAGTCATTGAAACATCTGGTTTTCCATATTTTTTCCAAGTAAGAAACATTGCTACTAATGCACCAGCACATGCTGATAAGTTTGTTGTCATCGCAATATGACCTATATAACGTGCTGCTTCTAAAGAAGAACCTGGATTAAATCCAAACCAGCAAAACCATAAAATAAATACGCCTAAAGTGGCCATCATGATATTATGACCAGGAATTGCATTAGTACTGCCATCCCTATTATATTTTCCCATTCGTGGACCTAAAACAACTGCCCCCATTAATGCGGCCCAACCACCAACTGAGTGAACAGCAGTAGAACCAGCATAATCAATAAATCCTATTTTTGATAAAAAACCTCCACCCCAGATCCAATGACCAGAGATTGGATAAATTACTAAACTAATTACTAACGTATAAATTAAATATGATGAAAATTTAGTTCTTTCTGCCATCGCACCAGAAACAATTGTTGCTGCCGTAGCACAAAAGACTGTTTGAAAAAAGATAAATACTGTTGGTGAAAGTGCCTCAAACTGTGATAAATTTAATGTCGTCGGATCAATGAATCCTGTTATACCTACAATTCCCCCTAATGATTCGCCGAACATCAAACCAAAACCTACTACTAAAAATATAATTGATCCAATTGCAAAGTCCATAATATTTTTCATTAAAACATTGTTGCAGTTTTTTTGCCGAGTTAAGCCAGCTTCCAAAATAGCAAAACCAGCTTGCATCAGCATAACCATTACCGCACCAAGAAACACCCAAACAATATTAATTAATTGTTCCATATTTGATCCCCCTTTTAATTTTTATAAATCTGTTACAGAGCATTTTCTCCTGTTTCACCAGTTCGAATTCGTACTGCCTGTTCTACTGGATAAACAAATACTTTACCATCACCCACATTACCAGATGAAAGTTTGGTTGTAATTTCTTTAATCATTTGATCAACTACTTCATCTTTAACAACTGTTTCAATCCGTAACTTAGAAACTAAGTTTACCGAATATTTAGTTCCCCGATATTGTTGAGTATAGCCCATTTGATTACCAAAACCCATAATATTTGAAACCATCATTCCGGTAATCCCACAATCAGTTAGAATATCTTTTAAAATTTCTAGCTTCTCAGGTCTGATAATGATTTCTAGTTTTTTCATACTTAAAATTCCCCCTTTATTTTTTGATTTAAAGTTTATCGCCTTTAAATCTTAATAAAATACTATCAGAGTAATAAATTATTGTCAATTAATATTTTTATAAATATATATATTTTATTAAATTTAGGATTTTAACAAATTATAATTTAATTAAAATATTAATAAATTTCCTTAAATTCTTTATAATAAAAAGAAAAAGCTATCCTAAGATAGCTTTTAATAATTTGTTATTAGTATAAATTTACTAATTTAATAATAATCCCTTACCAAGTTCACCATATCTTCTACATATAAACGAGCAGCATCTATTACACATTGATCAATTTCCTTTAACTGCCTAAATGTAAGCTTAAATGAATATTGCTCACGCATAAGTGGTAAATCTGTTTCTTGACATAATTTAATCATATTTTTCATTTTATGATCATTAATGTAGAAAGCATTAAACAAAGCAATATTATGTACTTTTTGTCTATTTAAACTTTTAATAAATGTCTCTAACTGCGGATCTTTCCAAGCCGAATCATCAAAGCCAATAACTAATAAATCGACTGGAGCAAGAGCATCAAATTGATCAATCGTCTTTGCATATGTTTTAACCCATCTTGCCATAGCTTCAGCAACAGGCTTGATGTGTTTTGATTTACTTGTATATAGAATTTCTACTCTCATTTATATCACCTTCTATATTTTAAAGTGTTTTTGTGAACTATATGTTAACCATGATTAAATTATATCATTTAACAATTTTAAATCCACTTTTTAATTTTAGAAAATGAAGATTGTGGCACACTAACATTAGGAGGTAGATGATGGTAAAAAAATTATTTTTGGTAGGTATCATGTTGTTATCATTAACAGGCTGCGTAAAAGGAAATGTTGACATCGAATTTATTGATGAAAGTAATGCATCTTTAACAATTGAAGTACTCATTCAAGAAGATTTATTAGATTCTTATGGTACCTCACTTACTGATTTAAAACATAAATTAACTAATAGTGAGTTGAGTACGTGGGAAAATAAAGAACTAAAAAAAGATATTAATGGTACCCAATATATAGGATTTCAGCTTATTGCACCAAAAGATATTAATAAAAGCTTATTGAGTTTCTTCACTACAAATAAAAAAGAAGGAACTTATCAAGTTACGATCGATCACAGTACTATTAACAATATTTTTAATACAAGTGAAATTGAAGATATTAATAATTATTCTCTAACAAATTTGAAGACTATGGGACTCGAGCTAAATTTAAATATTAAAATGCCGGGAAATATTAGTGAAACTAGTTATGGAAAGATCCAGGATAATCAAGTCAAGATTAATCTATTAGATTTTTTAACTCAGGATGAAACGAAGTCAATTTCAATCATTTCTAGTAATCGGCATCAAACGACTCAGCCTGCAAATATTTTTATCTTTGTTGCACTAATTATAATTCTTTACATTATTTTAAGAAAAAGACGTTAATCACTTAATATGTCTTTTTTTTACTGTCTAAAAATGATAGAATTAGGCAGGAAAAAGGAGAATAAGATGAAAAAAAGAAATTGTATTATTGGACAATCTGGAGGACCCACAATCGCAATTAATGCAAGTCTTGCTGGAATCATTCATAAAGCTAAACATAGCGAAGAATATGAAAATGTTTATGGAATGATCAACGGGATTAAAGGTTTATTAGAAGGTCGTTATATGGACCTGCTTGAGGAATTTGATACAGGTGAAAAAATTAATGCTTTAAAACAAACACCAGCTATGTATCTTGGTTCATGCCGTTTTAAATTACCAACACATATTGACAACCAAGAAACATATGTAAAATTATTTGAAATTTTAACTGAATTAGAAATTACTGATTTTTATTATATTGGTGGTAATGATTCAATGGATACTGTCATGAAACTAGATGATTACGCAAAATCAATCAATAGTGAAATTCAATTTATCGGTATTCCTAAAACAATTGACAATGATTTAATGGGTACTGATCATACCCCAGGCTTTGGTTCAGCTGCCAAATATGTAGCTTCTTCAATCTTAGAAGTAGTTCATGATAGTTTAATCTATCAGCTGCAATCAGTAACAATTATTGAAATTATGGGAAGAAATGCCGGATGGCTCACAGCAGCTGCTGCACTGGCTCGTAATGAATATAATGAAGCCCCTGATTTAATTTATCTACCTGAAGTAGTTTTTGATAAAGAAAAATTTTTAGAAGATATTCGAGAAGTATTTAAACGTAAACGCTGTGTTGTAATTGCTGTAAGCGAAGGTATCAAAGATAAAGATGGTCACTTCCTCGATGATGATTCTAAATATGCTAAAAAAGACGCTTTTGGTCATGTACTTCATTCAGGAACTGGAAAAATGCTAGAATCATTAGTTTTCAAAGAATTTCAATGTAAAGTTAGAAGTATTGAATTAAATGTCTTACAACGATGTGCTATGCATATTGGGAGTAAAACAGATTTAAATGAGTCATTTGTAGTTGGACAAAAAGCAATAGAAACTGCGTTAACTGGAAAATCTGGCCAAGTAATGGGATTTAAACGAATTTCAAATACCCCTTATGAAATTGATTATATTTCAACTGATGTAAGAAAAGTAGCTAACTTAGAACAAAAAATTCCAACTGCCTGGATTAATGAAGCTGGAAATGATATTACCCAAGAATTATATGATTACTTATATCCGTTAATTCAAGGTGAAGTACATATTAATTATTTAAACGGTATTCCTGCTTATTACAGCTGTAAACATCTTAATAAATAAACAGTGCAATGCACTGTTTTTAATTTATCCAAATTTCTTTTAATCTATCAACTGCTTCATCAATATCTTGATCTAAGATTCCTGAAAAAGATAAAGTAATCTGATTATTACTATTTTTATTAACTAAAATATCATTTTGTTTTGCTAAAGCAATATATTGATCAACCAAATCAGCCTTAATTGCCATTGTGATTTTTAATGAGGTTTCATATAATTCGAATTTATGTTGAGGAAAAGTAGTTCGAAGCTTTTGTAACAAATGAGTACTTTTATTGCGGTAATGTTTTCTTAATCGCTTTAAATGTCGTGCTAACTGTCCATCTTCAACATACATAGCTAAAGCCAGCTGTTCTAATTTTGATGCAGTCTGATGATAATCTCGAGACTTTTCATAAAATAACTGAACTAATTGGTTTGGTAATGCCATATAACTAATTCTTATTGAAGGTAGTAATAATTTTGAAAATGAACCAATGTAAATAATGTGGTCATTGTCTAGTTTTGACATTGCATCGATTGGTTTAGTGTTAAATTTCAATTCTCCATTATGATCATCTTCAATAATATAGACTTGATTAGCTCTCGCATATTCAATGATTTCTAAACGACGCTGTTGTTTGATAGGATGACCATGATACCCTCCAGAAGAACTATTTAAATATAATAATTTTAAATTAGCTTGTCTTAATCCCTCTAAAGTAATGCCTTCTTCATCAACCGGTAACTTAACTACCTGCATATGACAATCATGAAAAACGGCCTCTGCCTGTTTGAATCCTCCTTCCTCAATTCCGACTATATTATCTTTACCAAAAAGACTACAAACATGATAAAGAAGAATTTGAAATCCCGCACCAATAATATAATTATTTACAGGATGCCGAACTCCACGGTATTCATGGCTATATTCCTGCAAAGCTACTCTTAAAGGCATTTCCCCTAATGGTTCTCCATAACTCATTAAATCTTCACTTTGATTTAATGCTTTTTTAATATACTTTTTCCAAGTATCTAAATTAAAGCTTTCCACATCAACAAGACGTCCACTAAAATCATATCGATAATGGTGACTATCAATTTTTGTAATTACTTTTGGATTCTTTTTATTTTTAATTTGATTACTAAATTGCACATCCACATAATATCCTACTTTTTCTTTTGCGTAAATATAACCCTCGACTAATAATTGTAAATATGCACTTTCAACCGTAGTTCTGCTTACATCTAATTGTTTTGCCATTTTACGAATTGATGGTATTTTATCATTATATTTTAAATAACCATTTTCAATATCATCAACAATAGTTTGATAAACTTCTAAATATTTATAATCCTTCATAAACAGTCCCCTTTAAAAGTATTATAAATTACTATTTTAATAAAGACAACTAAATAAAATTATAATTTTTATATCACTTACACTTCAATATGTGATATAAAAAGAAAAAGGATGTGAATTTATTATGACTATTAAAAAAAGTGTTTTGGATACAATTGGAAAAACTCCATTAATTCAAATTGACCGCTTTAAAAAAGCATGTGAAGTAAACAACAAAATATTTGCCAAAGTAGAATTCTTTAATCCTGGTGGCAGTGTTAAAGATCGTGTTGGTCTTAAATTAATTGAACAGGCTTATGAGGATCAACTAATCAATAAAAAAACTACGATTATTGAACCTACTAGTGGTAATACTGGCATTGGTCTAGCAATTGCGTGTGCTATCTATGGTAATGAATTAATTTTGACGATGCCTGAAACTATGTCATTAGAACGTCAAAAATTATTAAAAGCTTATGGAGCTAAAATCGTATTAACGGCTGGAGAAAAAGGAATGCAAGGATCAGTCGATAAAGCTAACGAACTTGCTAATAAGATTGAAAATAGCTATATTCCAGGTCAATTTGTTAATCCAAGTAATCCCTTAGCCCATGAAGAAACAACGGCATTAGAAATTATTGATGATTTTGATGATAATATTGACTATTTTGTTGCCGGAATTGGTACTGGAGGGACAATTACAGGAATTGCTCGGATATTAAAAAAGAAATATCCTGATATTAAAATTATTGGAATCGAACCAAAAGATTCTCCATTAATCACTAAAGGAAAAGCTGGATCGCATGATTTGCAAGGAATTGGAGCAAATTTTATTCCTAAAATTCTCGATTTGGATCTAGTCGACGAAGTGATAACAGTTTCTACGGATGATGCTTATGAGGCTGCACGAATATTAGCAAAAAAAGAAGGCCTACTAGTTGGAATAACTGCTGGAGCTGCCTTGCATGGAGCAACTAAAATAACAGATAAAAATAAAAACATCGTTGTTCTACTGCCAGATACTGGAGAACGTTACTTATCAACAACATTATTTGAATAAAAGGCATAGCAATTGAGTAGCATTAAAAGTATTTTACACAATGCTCTTCAGACTATGTTTTTTATTTTCCTAAATGTCCAGTGAGAATGTAGAATAATATCTTATTATTATAATAACCAATACATTATCCTCTATAACTTTAATTTTGATTTATTCTTTTTAACTGTACTAATTACTTTTTCAAATCAACAGGATTTTAACTGAACTTTTTTGTTTAAGCTCGTCCATACAAGACAACTTATCATATCACCTCAATGATATAATTTCTGTTTATTAAGATATCAATTACAAATATTCCAAGTACTTTTTTGTATACTATAACAAAAAAAACATTGTCCATAATTTAAAGATATTTTGGACAATCTTTTTGGCTAATATTGATATTGACTACAATCACCTCATTACAACTAATCATCTTTCTCTGCTCTTCTTCCCGTCTATTTATATTTTTAAATAGTGAATCTCATTATTAAACTTTAAATTATTAGTTGTTTATCCTAGTTGCATAACAAACACTCACATTTTTATGATAGACTTTTAAAATATAATTATAATTAAAAATTATTTTTGTAGTTAGAAAAAGATACTGTCCCTAAAGACAGTATCCATATTATTAATCTTGTTCAACTAATGCAGTTGATAAATAGCGTTCACCAGTATCTGGTAACAACACAACAATGTTTTTGCCAGCATTTTCAATTCTTTTCGCTAATACTGTTGCTCCATAAAGTGCTGCACCAGAAGAAATACCTACTAACACTCCTTCTTCTCTAGCAATTGCACGGCTAGTAGCAAAGGCTGCTTCATTTTCAATTGTAATAATTTCATCATAAATATCAGTATTTAAGGTATTAGGAACAAAACCTGCACCAATCCCTTGAATTGCATGTGGTCCTGGAGTTCCTTTAGATAAAACTGGTGAGGCAGCAGGTTCAATTGCTACAACCTTAATACTAGGATTTTTTTCTTTTAAATATTTTCCGATTCCACTAATTGTTCCTCCAGTTCCAACACCAGCGACAAAGATATCTATCTTACCTTCTAGCTGCTGGTAGATTTCAGGACCTGTTGTTAGATAATGTGCATTTGGATTTGCTTGATTTTCAAATTGACTAGGAATAAACGCATTTTTGTATTCTTTGGCCAATTCTTCTGCTTTGGCAATTGCTCCCTTCATGCCTAGTCCTCCTGGAGTTAAAACTACTTTAGCTCCATAGGCTTTTAATAAATTTCGCCGTTCAATCGACATTGTCTCTGGCATAGTTAAAATTACTTGGTGTCCTAAGGATGTTCCTAGAGAAGCTAATCCAATTCCAGTATTACCGCTCGTTGGTTCAATGATTACAGAATCCGGTTTTAAAATTCCATCTTCTTTAGCTTTAAATAACATGGCTTTAGCAATTCGATCCTTAACACTTCCTGCGGGATTAAAATATTCTAGTTTAGCAAAAATATTTGCTTTTAATTGATTTTTTGTAACATAATTGTTTAATTTTAAAATTGGGGTATTTCCTACTAATTCACTAATATGATTATTATAAGTCATTACTATTTCCTCCATTTTCTTTATCTAATCAAATCTATTATTAACAACAGCCTCTATTTTTATAAAAAATTAGCTCATTCATTATAGTTCCCTCTTTTCCTATCGGATTAATATGATTATACCTTGAGAGCAAATTTATGTCAATAGTTATATAATAAAAAAGCCTTACGGCTTTTATATTGAATAATTATTCACTTGCATATTTGCATGATCGATTAAATCTTGAATAGTTACACTTTCAACATAGTCTTTAATCACTTTATCTAATCCTTGCCAAAACGGTAATGTAATACATTCATTGGCACGACTGCAATTATTAATTTCATCTTTCAAGCAGGGAATTGGAGCTAAATCACCTTCTGTAATTCTTAGAATATCACCAATTATACATTCTTCAGGTTTTTTTGATAAGCGATAACCTCCAGCATTACCACGAAGACTTTGTAAATAGCCCGCTTTATTTAGTAATGAAATTATTTGTTCTAAATACTTAACCGTCAGATCTTGTCTTTTAGCAATATCTTTCAGTGGAATATATTTACCATCATCGTGCATCGCAATATCAAGGATAACTCTAATTGCATAACGCCCTTTGGTTGAAATTTTCATGATGTTCACCTCGTTTATATAATACTAGTATTAAAGTAGGAATACAAGTAAAATAAAGCAAAAACTAGTCATTTATCGCATCATTTATCCAATTATCTTCTTTTTCAAGCAAATATACATGGTCAATATCTTCTAATGTTTCTAAAAAATCACTTAAATCTGTTGGGGTAATTACAACATGTTCGACAATACTGCTCGTTTTAGTCACTTCTATATTATTAGCTAGTAGTGCATAATAAACTAATTCACTACAATATAAAGCTTTATCATCATAAGTTGTCATGCTGTAATCATACGGTGTTCCCAAATAATCTAACGCCCGACTTAAATATGTCTTAATAAAATTATCATCCTCATTAAAACGATAGCCGGAAAGTGCTTTTAAATACGATTCTTCTTTAAGATTAGCCATTTGATCAAATGTCCGTATTTTAACACCCGTAGAATTACTGTCGAGTACTAAAACCTCATCTTGATTCTTATAATGTTTATTAATTTCCTCATAATATTTATCTTCAGGTGTAAAAACCTGACTAAACTGCTGATATGTTCCTAGATAGAAAATAGTATGTTTCCATCTTCCTGGAATAGCATATGAACTTAAATAATTAGTATTTTCAATATTAATAATATCTCCTGTTTTAAAAATATCAAGATATTCTAATAGTTCTTTATAAGTAATAACTTCTTCTTTTTTAACTACAGGCTCTTCTTGAACCACAACAGCTTGATCTCTTTTATCAGGTTTTAAATTAAAGCCAATACTGGCAATTATTATAATAACTATTCCAACTAGAAACTTTTTCATCAACTCATCCTTTATTTAATCATACTTAATCCAACACGATGTTTGTTGACATCTACATCAATGACATAGACTTCAACAATATCACCTATACTTAGTTTATCCAAAGGATGCTTAATTCTTTCATGAGAAATCTTCGAAATATGGACTAATCCATCATTTTTTAACCCAATATCGACAAAAGCTCCAAAATCAACAACATTCCTAACTGTTCCTTCTAGTTGCATACCGGGTTTTAAATCTTCAATTTTTAAAATATCTTTCTTTAATAATGGTGTTGCATATGCATCACGGGGTGAGCGATTTGGCTTTATAAAACTATCAATAATATCATCTAACGTATAATTGTCGATATTTAGTTCATTCATTACTTCCTCTTTGTTAATATTTGATAATTTATCAGCAATTTCATTTGTTCCTAATAAACTAGCATCAGCATCTATTAATTTAAGTAATTTTTTTGCTTGTTGATAGTTTTCCGGATGAATTGCTGTTGCATCAAATGGATCATTAGCTCCAGGAATTCGCAAAAATCCGATTGCCTGCTGATATGTTTTTGCACCTAATTTACTAACATTCATAATTTCTTTACGATTTGTAAATTTACCATTTTCATCACGATATTTAATAATATTTTTGGCCACTCCGCTATTTAACCCAGCAACATATTGTAATAATGATACTGAAGCAGTATTGATATCAACTCCAACATTATTTACCGCTTTTTCAACAACAAAATCTAACTGTTCTTCTAATTGTTTTTGAGCAATATCATGTTGATATTGTCCGACACTAATTGCTTTTGGCTCAATCTTTACTAATTCTGCTAATGGATCTTGAAGACGTCGTGCAATTGAAACCGCTGATCTTTCTTCTACCTGATAATCTGGAAACTCCTCTTTAGCTAATTTACTTGCTGAATATACTGATGCTCCAGCTTCAGAAATAATTGCATAATCAACATCTAAATTATTATCTTTGATTAATTGAGAAATAAAAGCTTCACTTTCACGACTTGCAGTACCGTTACCAATCGCAATAATTTCAATTTTATATTTTTTGATCAAATTTAATAAAATTCTTTTTTCTTTATCATAATTATCTTTTGGAATAGTAATAAATACTTTATCAATCTTCAATACTTTTCCGGTCTGATCAACAACAGCTAATTTACATCCTGTCCGATAAGCAGGATCCAGACCCAAAACCATTTTATCTTTTAAAGGTGCCTGCATTAATAACTTTTCTAAATTGATTGAAAATACTTTTAAGGCCTGCTCGTTGGCTTTTTCAGTTAATTCATTACGCACTTCGCGTTCAATCGATGGCAATAATAAACGATTTAAACTGTCTTCTACAGCTTTCAATAAATATTCATTAACACTGCTATTACGATTTCTAGTCACTCCACGATTAATATATTGAATTAAAAATTCTTTATCTAAAACAATATTAACAGTAATAACTTTTTCATTTTCGGCACGATTAATCGCTAAAATACGGTGTGATACAATTCGATTAACTCGTTCGTGATAATCATAGTACATTTCATATACTTTATTTTCATCAGGATTCTTCTTTTTTACTTTTGTTTCAATCGTACCAGATTTATATATTATATCTTTAACAAATTTACGATATTTAATATCATCACTAATTACTTCTGCAATAATATCTAAAGCTCCCTGAATTGCTTCTTCTACAGTCTCAACTTTATCATTTAAATATTTTTTTGCTTCTTCTTTAAGTTCTCCCCTTGGCAGTGATAAAATCCACTTACTTAATGGTTCTAAACCTTTAGCTTTAGCCTCAGTAGCCTTTGTTTTTCTTTTTTCTTTATAAGGACGATAAAGGTCTTCTACTTCATTTAACTTTGTTGCTTTTAAAATATCAGCCCTTAGTTGATCTGTTAACATCCCTTTTTCTTCAATTAAACGAATTACATCTTCTTTTCGTTTTAATAAACTAACTTGATATTGATAATATTTATCAATATTTCTGATTTGATCTTCATCTAACCCTCCTGTTGCTTCTTTACGATAACGAGCAATAAAAGGCACAGTATTTCCCTGTTCTAATAATGATAAAACAGCATTGATTTGTTTTTTAGTTATTTCTAATTCTTTTGATGCTATTGCAATAATTTCTTCGTTCATAATAACTCCTTAATTCTATTTGTTTTCAACTACCTTATTTTACTTCAAATAAATAAAATATCAACTGATAAAAGAAAAAGTCTTGAATTTCAAGACCGTTATTTTGGATGACTATAATCAAATTTAAAATATTATCACTGGATATCATGAACGTTCTGATAATATTCTTCAATTGTAAAAATTATATCATTATAAATTTCTGGATTTAACAGTTCTTTTGCCTCTTGTATACTCACAAAGCGATAATCACTATGCTCATGCGATAAACGGACATGATCATTCTTGGGAATACACAAATATCCGATTCCTACGGTTTGATAATCTTTTCTAATTTTAGTGAAAGTATAAGCTGGTTTGATTATGATAATATCTAATCCGGTTTCCTCTTGTAATTCTCTGATTAATGCTTGATTAGGTGTTTCACCATATTCCAACCCACCACCTGGTAACTCCCAATAACCAAGACCATCACTTGATGGTCGAATTCGTTTCATTAAAAGAATCTGGTTATTTAATACGACAATTCCTTTGACTGTTATGTGAAATCTTACATTATTCATGTCATACCTCCGATTATTATATATATCATAACACTATTATTACTAAAATTGTTTAAATATTATAACTAATAGTGTTATAATTGATGACGAGGTGATAATATGATTGATTTTAAAGCGGAAGTTTTAAAAATAAAAGATCAAATGATTGATGATATAAAAATGTTATGTGCCATCCCTTCAACTCAAGATGATAGTACCGTTGCTGAGTTTGCTCCCTATGGCGCAGCCAATCGCCGAGCTTTAGATGCAATGTTAGAAATTGGTCGACGTGATGGCTTTGAAGTGCAGGATGTTGATGGACATGCTGGACATATTGATATTGGAACTGGTGATGAAACTTTTGGAATTTTGGGCCATCTTGATGTAGTTCCTGTAAACAAGGTTGGATGGGATAGTGATCCATTTGAAGTTATTACTAAAGAAGGAAAGCTTTACGGACGTGGAGTCGCAGATGATAAAGGACCATTAATGGCTGGTTATTATGCTGCAAAGATCATTAATTCTTTAAATATTCCTACAAAAATGAAAACTAGGGTTATCTTTGGATGCAATGAAGAATTAGGTAGTAATTGTGTAAAATATTATTTCACAAAGATGCCTTATCCTAAAATGGGATTTACTCCTGATGCTGCTTTTCCTGTTGTTTATGGTGAAAAAGCAGGTTGTGGTTTTGAAATCACAGGACATGTTGAAAAAGGTGGATTAATCTATTTATGTGCAGGAAGTCGTCCAAATATTGTTCCAGAAACTTGCGAAGCAGTAATTGAAGGGAATTACAAACAATATACTGAATCTTATAAGAAATTCCTAAATACTAATAATTTAACTGGGGATATTGAAGAGGAAGGAAATCATACTAAATTAATTCTTAAAGGGAAATCAGCACACGCAAGTACTCCTGAAGAGGGCATTAATGCTGTTGTATATTTATGCAAATATTTAGCAACTGTCGTTGATAACAAAGTTGTTGATTTTGTTCTTGAATATTTAGATGACTGTCATGGTAAAAAATTAGGAATTGACCATACCGGTTTAATGGGTCCTCTTACTCTTAATTTAGGAGTTATATCTTATTATAAAGAAGAAGTTAAAATCGTTCTCGACTTACGTTGCCCTCATGACATGGATTTTGATGCAATGGTTACAAAATTTAAACATGCTTGTGCAAACTATGAATTCAGAGAAACTCATGATTTGGGCAAGGCTCTATATATCAATCCTAATTCTAAGTTAATTACTAATTTGCATGAAGCTTATGTTAGTGTAACTGGAGATACAGTTAACAAACCTCAAGCAATTGGTGGCGGGACTTATGCTAAGTCAATGCCAAACTGTGTTGCTTTTGGAGCTGAATTTTTGGGTGAAGATAATTTAATTCATGGTAATAATGAAAATATCAAAATCGATTCGTTATTGAAAGCAACAGAAATTTATTGTCATGCTTTATACAACTTGATTAAGGCAGATTAAAGAAAAAAGTCTAGAACTTTACGTTCTAGGCTTTATTTTTCTGCAATAATTTGATAAACTATTAATACTTGCAGACATGGCGAAACTGGTATACGCGCTATCTTGAGGGGGTAGTGAGCAATAGCTCGTGCGAGTTCAAATCTCGCTGTCTGCACCAATGCCGGTGTAGTTCAATGGCAGAACGCATGAATGGTAATCATGAAATTTAAGTTCGATTCTTAGCTCCGGCACCATTTTTTTCACTTCGAACAACAGTTAGTAAAACGGTTATTCAAGAAAAATTTTTTCATAAAGGCTTTTCACAAAAAGCTTTCCAAAAAAAGGCTTTTCCCAAAAGGCTTTTATATAACCATTTAATCTAGCCAAAGCGAAGTTAAAAAATGATGCTATTATAGTTGAATTGATTTTCTAATATGTTATACTAAATACAAGTTATTATTTAACTTAATTTTATTAACATATACAAATCAATCAATATATAGTATATAGATTGTTCATCAGTTCTAAGTGCTTGTTAGAATTAGATGGTCTCTTAGAGTGATCTACGGACAATAGACACTCTTTTTTGTTTGTATGTATTAAGTTATTATCAATTTTAGCACAATAACACGATTAATAAAAGCATTATAGCAAAATAACAAAAAAATATCACATTCATACAGCAATTAATAATTTGCTATTTCATCAGTATTTTATATATCTTTTTTGTTTCCGGCTCAATTATAATCTTATCAACATTATTTCTAACATATTTATACTTTTCTTCGCAGGAGCGCATATCTCCATAACGTTGCTTGTTTATTGTCACCCTATCAATTTCCCTTTTTTTATCTTCCAGTCTGTCCATAGCTTTATTTATAGGCTTTAACAGCTCAATATAATCTTCATCATTTATAAGTTCTTTTAAATATTTATTTTTAATTCTTCTTATTCTCGTATTTAACAGTTTGAGTTGATATTCAATATTGTTTACAAGCTCAGCTTTCATTTTACTTACACTTGCATCAGGCTCTTGTTCAGCGAATACTGTATCCAATTTATTTTCACTTATTATAGCATTACATTCAGGACATTTGTAATAATTATATCTTTGTCCAGTTGCAGAGGTTCCATGCGTGTTTATAAAAAACTTCCCACAACTTTTACAGTATAATCTCTGATTATATATATACCCCTCACCTGTTTTGCTGTATCTTCTTGTTACTCGCTGTGCTTCATCAAATAAACTGTCTTCTATTATTCGTGGAACTATATCCGTATAATCCTTACCCTTGTAATGCAATAAACCAGTATATATTTTATTTTTAAGTATCCGCCTTATATGTGCGTTATCAAAAATTATATTCCTACTGTTGGATATTGCGTTCACTGTTATTCTAATATCATCAATAGAATAACCTTTTTTAGCCATTTTAAACATACGTCTAACAATTTTACTATCAGCAGGATGAATATATATATTCTTATCTTCACCTCTAAAATATCCAAATGAAACAATACCGCCACAGGGGTATCTTCCACTTTCAGCAATTGACAAAAGTCCATCATTAGTACGTTCAACAATTCTTTCACGTTCATACTGATTATTTAAAATTTTAATATTTGTTGAAAATCTGTCACTTGCCGTCTTAATTGATGTCTGATCATAGATACATTTTAAAGCTGCACCATGATTATTAAACATCCTAAGTAATGAATTGCTGTCAAACATTTCCCGACTTAATCTCGATAAATCATAACATATTACGGCATACACTTCGTCTTTTTTTATTTTTTCTATAAGTTCTTTTATTTTTGGACGTTCCAGTGATTTTCCGGAATATCCATCATCAATAAAAAATTCAATTTCATCTGCTTCTTTAACAAGCTCCATCATCAAAGCATGCTTGATAATCATTTCTTTTTGCATATCTACTGATACACCATCATTTTTTTGTTTTAACGTTGATACTCTTACGTATCCTGCAATTATTCTTCCCATAAAAATCCTCCTTCTAATTGCAAAAAAAAAGGTGCGGAGATGGATAAATTATCCAAGCCCCGCACCATTATTGTTAATAACAGTAACACATTTTTAGATATGAATTAATTTTTATTTGAAGTTTCCTTTGTATTTTTTAATTTCTTAGACAGTTCTTTCCACCTGCCGTTTATTCTCCAGTTTCTGTTTCTGGTTCTTTTTTTCATTTTTTTGACCTGTTCTACTCGCCGCTCAAAATCACTAACAGTCAGCTTACAAAAAACATAGCACCATGGATCAGTACCGTCTTCACTGATTCTTTCTCTATAGTCACTCACTTCCATAACTTCCTCAATTCTTGCCACTTGAAAAAAATCATTTTTTCTCTTTTTTTTAATTGCAACTTCAGTGAGTACATAATCGCCTACCTGAATCGTGTCAATCGGACACATAAAACTGTACACCGGTTGTCCAGACCTTATTGATCTAATAATACCATGTCGAAATCTTACATTTACTACTTTCATTTTATATACACCTCATATAAGGAGGGAACAAATTCCATCCTATCTGCCCATTTGTCTGTCAGTTTTTTTTTCAAATTTCATATGGTTTACCGACAGCTGCTTCAGATCTTCATTCCAGTCTTTGCTTTTTGAAAACTCCTTATCAACTTTTATAGGCAAACCGTCACCTTTTATTACATTTATCAAATGATCTGCCAATACGTCTCCCATCTCTATCCCCTTTTGATCATTATCAAAACAGATAACAACATCACGTTCAAACTCTTTTGCAGTATTGATTACACAGTCATATTTATATACACTGCCACATACCACAAATATATCCTTTGAAATGTCTTTATTTTGCATTTTAGCGAACGTTTTATAGGAAAGCATATCAATATATCCCTCAAAGCAATAAATCCGTGCATCAGGCCTTATACCGGCTGTTTTTGCATCATCTGGAAATATTCTCCATCCTAAATCATAATTGCAGCCTTCTAAATCGCCTTTAAATGAAGAACGGCTGTTTATAGAACGTCTTGAGACACAGCTGTACAGCCCCATTTCTTTTGAGATGAAAGCCACCGATCTGTAACCATTCATTATTATCTGTGCTATTTCACCCTTTTTTATACCCTCTCTAACTATTCCAGGATCTATTTTTCTTTCCTGAATAAGATATGCCATTACATTTCTGTAGGTACTGTCTATTACAAGCTGCTCCTTCAAACTCTCATGACATTTTCGCATTTTTTCTGCTTTTTCATCCATCGACATATCACCGTACTTCTTCTTTTTGATCTTTTTAAGTTCTACCTTAAACTCTGGATCTATTCTTCCACGAAGAAAATCAACAGCCTCTTTAAACGTATTTATATTCTCAATACCAGTTTCCTGTACAAAGGAAATAACATCTCCTCCCCGTCTAGTCGACATTCTAAAAAAAGAATTAGTATCAGGGTATATTACAAGTGAACTAAAATCACCGCCGTCAGGAGCATCACCTGATATTCCAAGATACCTGTTTTTTGAAGTTACCTGAAAATACTCATTTGCTAAATCAACAATACTTACATGTTCTTTTATTTCCTTAATCAGTTTTTTCGATACAGCCATAACTACTTATCCCTCCTTAACTGAAGATGAAGAAATATCCATCTATCGAGTCCTATTTTTTACTTTTCCTGCCTCGCTGCTTCTTTGTTCAGCAAACTTCCTTGCTTTTTCCAGTCGTTCATTTATAACTTTTTTATTTTCCTTTCTTCGAGACCAGTTAAAAAGATTTTCCAATTCTTCAGCAGTTACATTTAAACAGTCTATTCTTTCCTCACTGCCGTCTTCTTTTATACGTCCTTTAAACTGAATATTATAGTTTTCTCGATTTAAATAAAAATATCGTTTTTTCTCATCGATTTTGTCATGCTTTATCATATCCCATGGTACATTTAGATATGCCAGTCTCTCATTACGGTTAATCCCATGACTATCCACCCCAAAATCAGTACTAGTCGGTCTAAAAAGTTCTGAAGGAAGCATAACAATTCTCATTTTTAGTCTTTTTCCTTCTCTATCTTTATACGTCCTATGATATGAAGGTTTCTGACTGCACTGTTTACTTGAAAATACGATTGCAAGTTTATTGTTTTCCATACTATTTCCCACCTCTTTAATTTATTCTCTCTTTTATAACCAAAAAAAGACAATCGTTGCGATTGTCTACAAATATTTAATTTTATGTTGGAACAAGTTCCATAACTCCTAGAATTGTTCCAATGATAACATTATATCATGTTTATTTAAAAAAAACGTCCCCATTTTTATCTCTGAATTGATCGCTTTTTTTTCATTGCTTTTGTCTTGTGCAGATTACGATAGGCATTGTTGTTTTTCAAAATTCTATTTTTTATGTATACATTGTCCACATACCGTGAAGAATACAGTTCAACCATTTCTTCATGAAAATCATTTTTTATCCAATGTTCACGACAACTCGCTTCAAAGCGATAAACAAGGTTTTCAATATCTACATCTGAAATATCGTCAATATTCTTCTCCAGAAGTCCATCATTATCATTATCTGTTCCTCTATCCAAAGCAGCCAGCGTATATGACATATAGATTATATCTGCTGGTGAATAGTAGTGAAACTGTTCAAATTCATTTGGATCTGTAAGCAGACAGTACAGCCACATATCTTCACGTTTAGAACTTTCAAGTATAAAATCAAGATACCACTCTTCAGCATCTTTTTCCGCCTTTTTCAGCATCTCAAGATATTCCTGCTCCTCCTGCTTTTCTTTTTTTGATTTTGCTTCTGCGAGCTTTCTTTTGTGTCTGGCTATATCTAATTCTATCATATACAGTATTTGAAGAAACAAATTCTTATTTAAGGGTTTATCTTTAACAATATTAAATTCATATTTTGGTTTCAAATCATTTTTAAAACGATATAATAATACTTTTAACAGCTGATCATCAGATTCCAAGAAGCGATTATAGCATTTTTGAGCATAGCTATAACTGTAACATTTTTTATCATTTACAATCAGCATATAACAGTGACTTTTATTCAAACAGATCATCCCTTCAATTTTACTTTTTCACAAACACATAATAGATAGCCAGTACTATCATAGAAATTCCTACTATAGCAGTTATACCCAGCTTCCAGAAAGAACCATTTGTTTCTTTGACAGTATCTTTTTCCTTATCTTCAGCCTGTTCTTCTGCTTCACTGTAACTGCCGTCTTTTTCTTCTGCATATTTATGCGGTTCTTCAACAGTTTCTTCTTCTGTTTCTACCCAGCCTTCCGGTCTGCTGACTTTTATATCAAAGTCATAACGTGTGTGATTTTCATCGACCATAAACGCTTCCTGATTATAAGTGTATACCCAGTTTCCTGAATTACTGTCATATACTCTGATACAGTACGAACCATCCTCAACAAAATAAGACCATTCAGTCCCAACCTCATCAATTCTCCATGTTTCTGTTATACGTTTCCCATCTTTTTTTAATTCTGCACCATCCAGCCGTACTCGCAAATCTGGATCAAACCCTTCCTCAGTCACATCTACATGAAATTTGAGTACAGCTACATTCACCGCATCGGCAGCTCTAATCTGTAAAAAACAGATCATAACAGCTGACAAGATGAAAATAGTTTTTTTCATCTCTACATCCTCCTTCTATCTTTGCAGGATGGAACTAGTTCCATCCTAATATTTCTTTCCTGCTACAAGTGATCCTTCTACATATTCAAAATGCATATAATCTTTAATATTCTTATAGTCTCCACCCCAATAAAAGCCGTACTTTTTCCATATAGCAACTATTTCACCATCTATTTTATAATATGATGGTGCATTATTCCATACTGAACTGCTTGTTCCTTTAACATAAGGATTAAATGCCGGGTTGATATCTACTGCAAAGCCAAATGAATGATTTGACATTGTTTTGGTTGAACCTGTCATTGCTCTCCAGTTAAAGCAACCGTTATCATAAGCCCTGAAACCTTTTTCTTTCATTTCTCTATAAGCACTTTGAATAGAACCAGCAAGTTTTTTATGACACGTAAGTGAAACATTTTTTGCTCTACCGTTCTTATCTAAGATTTCAACTGATATAGTAGTTAGATATTTTCTGCATTCTTTTTCTGAACTTGGAACACCGTCTGGAAACAGCCATCTGACACGTTCATTTTTAGTTCCCATATTTGCAGGCTCTCCACTGGAATTCCCGCTCATGCTGAAAGTACGTTTTTTTACTTGCTCCAGTTCCTCACTAGTTAGATTGTCAAATACTGTTAGGTTATAACTCTCAATGTGATTTTTAATTTTATTTGTATATCCACTTCCTTCACAATATCCTCCTTTTGCCAGTACGATTAAGACCTCAGTATAATCCTGAACACCTTTGCAGTGATATTTTTCAGATATAAGCTTAGAATATGCTTCAACACTTTCTTTTTTTGAATTAAACTTCTGCCATCTGCCAGAGGATGTTACATATGATCCAGCGGTTCCTTTCCCCTTCATTCCGAAGAGATTATTTGCATTCTTAGCGATGGAACTAGTTCCCCATCCAGATTCCTCTATTGCCTGTGCAAGTGTGACCGATGTCAGTACTTGATAAATACTTTTATACTCATAACTGTATTCAGTTACAGACATGATAAATTCATATTGTTCAGCAGACAAATTTTGAATATTTGAAGTATTTCCAGAATTATTGTCTTCATCATCTCCTGAAACCGCAGCAATTATGATCAGAGGCACAAGAAAAAAGATAATTATTTTTATTGCATATTTCCTGTACTTTTTCATATTACTCCATCATTTTGAACATATCATCAGTTACCTGAATTTGAATAGGAATCCGCTTATTTCCAGCAATTAATACTGCTTCACCCATCTTAAATCCATCTATGAGTGATGCTTCACCTTCGGTCAATGTAGTTAATTTCATAAGATCCTGGATACCATCTCGTTCAAGGTTCATGATTAGTTTATATGCACTTGAATTAAAAATAGCCTTACCACTTGTTAAAACCTTTGAATCGGCAAAATCATGCACTTCCTGTGTTGCTAGTATTGTCGCATTATTGTACTTTCTTGAACGTCTTACGAACTGCTCGATCATTTTAGCAGTCTCACCCACTAAGATAAGCAGATGAGCTTCATCTACACAGAAAACTGAAAATTCCGATTCGTCAAGGCACAAACTCCAGCTGAACTGAAGTATTATGTGCATCAATGCATTACGTAATCCTTCTGTCAGGTTGAAAAACACCTTAGTTCCAAAACCAATAAACGGATTTGCAGTTTCCGATACATTTATCGTTGTTTTACCATCAAAATATATAGCATATTCATTAATCAGAGGTTTAATTTTTAAAGACAGATCTCTATATGCCCGGTACTCATCATCAAGTATTCCGGCACTTTCCATTTTTTCAATGTACTCATTTAATACAGCATTAAAATTAGTAAAAGTTGGATATTTTTCGTATCCTAAGTATCTAAACTTTGTATCTTTATCAATCCCGACACTTTCATAAGTTCTAACTGCTATGTCTCCTATAACAGCCAGAGTTTCATCTCGTATCTTCGGATTAAGATATTTTAAAATAATTTTAATATCTTCAACAACATTATATATGGCCAGTTTTGTGTTGTATTTTTCAACTTCATCCTCTTCATCTGAAGATATAGGTTTTAAATCAAATACATTTATTCGCGCTTTTGATGTTCCCATATTAAAAAAAGAGCCATTTGCTCTTTCTATAAGAGGTTTTATCTTATTTTCCGGATCAATCCAAACAATTTTTCTTCTATAAAGCATATGCTGCATCATGGTTAAATTTAATGCAGTAGTTTTTCCAGATCCGGATTTTCCTACCGTAATCAGATTACCATTTAACCGGTTCTGTTCTACCGCTATATTCCTGTCATTGACATACACAAACTGGTCAAACATGATTTTCCCGCCATTGTACTGCTCATTCCCTATTAAAAGACCTTTTGGATCATCCAGTGTATCAAAAGTAAATGGATATAATGAGGCAAGATTTAACGATGGTAAAAGTACGCCAAGATTACGCTTCATTTCACTGTTAAAGCCGTCAGTATAAAACCATACAGATGTTCTTTTATATAGTTTTTCCTGTATACCAGTCAGTGACTGAAGCTGCCATCCCATAACACTAAGCTGCATTTTCAGTTTTTGATATTCCTCATTCAGTTCATTAAGACTGTCAGTGATGATCATTACATTAATGACGACATTATATGTTTTATCCCGTCTTGCAACTAAATGTGCAACCATATTATTCAGTGCAGTCACATCCTGAGAAATTTTTTCCCGTTTAGTAACATCAACTGTTTCACGATATTCACGTTCCATCTTATTAACCTGATTTTTTATCAGATTTGGAATGTTTTCACTTGACGGTTCACACATCATATCCACTTTAATATTCGGATTCGACGTAAGTACTGAAAGGATACCCGCGTAATATTCTTTAGGTGTATTCAAAATAGTAACTAACTTAACATACCTATCACCCATTTGAAAATGATTCCTACTGAATGACAGTCCTTTTGGCGCTACTTTAGATTTAAAACTGCGTTTTAAAAGTGAACTCATTTTTTCTCCTCCAATCCAATTTTATTATTACCAAATTCGAACCTTTCGATTTCTTTTAAAACTGAAAAATAATATTCGTCAATTGCAGGATTATCAAAATCATAGGCAATCATATTCCTAAAATCATCATTTGTCATAGGAGAAATCATAAGACGGGTTTCTGTCATAAACCGCTTTAGATCAGTATACACTTTATCTATCATTTTTTCATTTTCCATTACGATAAAATAAAATGATATTTCCTTAAAGTTATTAATATACCATTCATGATAATTTAAAAACATGTCACCAAGATTAAGTATCGATTTATCTTCTTCATTTTTTAAGATTCTGATCAGGTTGTGATTCTGTTCATCAAGGTTCGGCTGCTGATAGACAAACTTCCAGTAAAATTTAAAATTTATTTTATTAAAAGCGATAGCAAGTGATTCAATAACTCTATAATTATCATCAACATTAAGCATATGAATATTAAGCGGATGTATTTTAATGCCTCTTACAATATATTTAGTTCCTGAATCATTGATAATACATTCATTGTGTTCGATGCTTTCGACATCGAGCCAGTTGAGTGTAGTAGCTAATTTTTTCGCTCTCTTTTTTATATTTTTTTTCTCTTTTTTAAAGCTTTTCTGATTGTTCTTCTGTATTTTTTCTGTCTTTTTCTTCATCATAATTTACTATCCCCTCAAACACATAGTTTTTATTTGATACAAAGTAATCCAAATATTCAATGCAGAACCCCATTATATTGTGATAAACCGAATAATTCGTTGTTAATAGCCAGCATATACCGCCAATGAATACAAAAATAATTACTCCAACAATTAAAGCCACTCCAGATAAACTGTTAAAACAGATAATACATCCTACTATAGTTAAAAGTGTACCAGCTGCAACAACAATTAAATCACTAATTCGATACATCCCAAAAATGAGCCTACCACCTTTAAAATTAGATGGTGCTATATATCTACGTTCTTCCATATAATCACCTCCCAGCAAAAAAGATGGAACAAGTTCCATCTTCTATTAATTACCATCTGCCTCTGCGACGCATAGTATATCCCACAGTCGCTTTTCCTGTACTTTGAAAAGCTGCAGCTTTGGAGTTAAAGAAGTTACCGACCCCGGGATTCTGCCTATTCCGTTTATCAACATTCTTTGTATTCATCATTGATGCGCGATTAACTGCAACTGCATCAACGCCACTCATACCTCCTGCACGGTTAAATCTTGCAGCATCACCACCTGCTTTTACAACTGCACTGCCAAGCTGTGACCGCGACATCGTATTGGCATTTTCAATTCCAAGAGAATTCGCATAACTGATCTGACTGCTTGTAGGTGGCACACCTTTATCACCTGAGCCTGATAACATAGAAAATACTGCTGAACTTCCACCTGCATCACTTACTGCACTACTCAGTTCCTGTGTGGTCATACCAGCACCATTAATACCAAATGAACTAGCATAATCAAGCTGTGAACCTGTCGGAGCAGTATCATTCATTCCCATGGCTTCAAATGCGCCTAAAGAGCCACCCACTTGACTGACTGCTTCACCCATTTCACCACGTGTCATACCAGCACCATCAATCCCAAGAGAACTTGCGTAATTCTGCTGATCAGTGTTCGGCATTAGATCATTTATGCTTGAATCATGACTGCCTCCAAAGCCGTCAGCACCGCCTGCATCAGGATTCCCTTTTCCTTTTCCAAAAGCATTACTAGCCATATTTTTGAATCCAACACCTTGCCCGGCTCCTGCTTTATTTGCAATTTTTCCTGCTGCGGAAAGACCTTTACTGGCAAGTCCAAGCGCTCCTCCGGCTGCCAGGATACCAGCACCAGCAGTTACAGCTGTCGCACCAGCACCAAATGCCATCATGCTTTGCATCTGCTGTAATGTACTTGCAGCTGACATTTCACTTCCGCCTATAATTGCTGCAACACCACTTGGAGATTTATATACGGCAATCAGTCCACCAAGTATCATAAAAACCTTAGCAACAGTTCCCACAACTGTAGTAGACTTCAGAATGCCATCTAACGTTGAACCTCCGATAAAGCCAAATAAAAACATCATCGTATACAACTGAAACCAGTTTGAAACTAAATCAGCAATGATATATTTACACCAGACAGAATACGTATTGCTTTCTGGATCAAGAAGACTGGATATTGCATAAGGTGCTAAAAACACTTTAAGAATAAGTGAAATTTGTCTTTCTGCCATCATTAATAAAATAGGTATGAATACTATCGCAACAGCAATAACCGTAGCAAGTCCAAAAAACAGACTGCTCCAGCTTGGATACATATAATAGACTTTGTCTACAGCACCAGCTAAGCCGAAGGTTACTGTATCAGCAATTTTTTCTAATATATTCCCCTCTTCTTCACCGGCATTTATATCAATATCATTTATGTCACCACTGAACCAGTAACTCTTATAGAATGAAGATTCTATTGCTTCATTCATTTTTTTTACATATGCGCTGTATACTTTGTTTATTTGAGATGCAGATAAGTCAGCTCCACTGACATTCTTTATCGAAGGTACTGTCTCAGTAACTTTATCTGCTGACCAGCTTTTAACTGCTGATTTAAAAGTATCTTTAGACATTATAAACATATTTGAAAATTCTTCCATCTGAGAGGTCAGATAGTCTTTCATAGTTTTTGTTTTATCATACATATAGGTACTGTTTAAATCAATCGAAGAGCTGTCTACAAGCAGTGTCGACAGCTTTTTACTGTCATACATTTTTGTATCGTCAGTAAAGTACTCAACATTGTTAACAAGTTCATTAACCAAACCAGTAGTCTGTTTCATAGCAAAAGGAACAGCAGACATAATAACTACTGTTACTGCCATTTTGACAATCATTTTCCCGTGATCAAGCTTACTCATATATTCATCATCAGTAAAAGCTTTAAACACTATTTTTAAAAGCCTGAAAACAATAAAAAGTACCAAGAACAACTCAATATATACAAACCAGTTCCATATCCAATCAAAGCCGTTATTAGAAAAATCTAGTCCGCATATCATTTTTGCCGCTTCCCATAAAATATCAATAATATTCAAAATCATTTGCATTAGTCCCCAGATTATGCTTCTTATCAGTTCACCAACATCTAACATTTCTTCACCACCCTTTTATCAAATAAGATGGAACAAGTTCCATCTTTAGCTTCCCTGTTTCAATCCAAAAACCTTGAAAATTTCAACAATTGATTCAATTATAATAACAATGATAACTCCTCTTTTAACGTTACCCCAGATATTCATACGTTGACGCTCTTCTTCGGTTGCCTGTAAATAACTGATACCTATACGACCTACATAAATAATACCTAAGCCAACTGCAGCCCATTGAATTATTAAAATACCAGCTTCAACCCAAGGGTTTAACAAATTTTTTGCTTCTTCAGTATTAGGTTTTGCAGCAGCTGATACTGTTACTATATTTTGCAGTCCAATATACCCTGCAATCAGCAAAGTCTCTAATCGAGCTTTCTTTTTACTACAAGTTTTTTTAATTTTCTTAATCATTTATCGTTCCTCCATATCAATTAATTCAGCGCTGATATCCATTCTTGGGGCAGTCTTAAAAAAATGAAATTTGTCTACAACCACTACAGTTTTCTTCTGCCCGTTGTATTCCTCAGTTTTTAAATGTCCCTCTACTTCACAAAAAAGACCATCCTCTACATACTGGACAAATCTTTTAGCATTCCTGCCCCAGGACTTACATGTGATCCAGTCAGTATATTCATTCCCGTTAGAATATTTTGTTGTTGCAATATCAAAGAAACAGCACACATTATCAGTTTCCTGATTTCCATATAGTTGTCTGTTTACTTTGCCTAAACGGCCACTCAAAAAAACTTTATTCATTGTCATTGTGCAATTCCTCCATTTCAAAGTAAGAGGTGGAACTTGTTCCACCTCTGCATGTAAAAATATAAACCTATGTTACGTCATAAATAGTTTTAATTCTCTTTTTATCTTTTGTTAAACATAGCAAATCCAATCAGGATTAAAGATAATCCCCCGATAATACAGTATACTGCAATATTTGTATTATCACCTGTTTTAACTTTTACCGGCAGTAATTCATCATACATTACTACCTTTTGAATTTTGCCCGATTCTTCAACTTTAAAGTTAATTGACTGTGCTACTTTATAATTCTTTGGTGCAATAGTTTCAGTCAATGTGTAAGTGTGATTACAGAATAAATTCTGAATCATGTGCGGTTCTTTTCCAGATACCCATTCATCCACAATATTTCCTTTTTCGTCGGTTACCTGAAAATGAGCACCTTCCAATTCTTTATGATCGGTTATATCCTGTTTAGATACCGATACTTTAAAAGGGGTATGTTTAGGGATAACCGTAATATCAAAATTCATTGAATTTTGAACATCTTCATTATATGTCGGAACTGTAATCAGTGTTGCTTCAACATACTCATATTTAGCATAATTACTGACTCTCAATAAATAAATTCCCACTTCTAAATCAGAAAATTTCAAATATCCTTTTGAGTCGGTTTTTAAGAAATCACCTTTAATATCATTTTCATCAGCATAACTGTCTAATTTGACTGCTAATTTTCCAAGTTCATCTGATGTTTTAATTTTATTCAGGTCAGTTTTTTCATCTGAGAAATCTTCTGTATATTCATATACTCCGTCAACGATATTTCCAACTTGAATTAACTCAAATTCAACATCTTTGACAGATGTACCTTTTACACCTTCTTCAAGAGAAACAGCAATTGAACCTGTTTCTCTGTAAGCAGAAACACTGCCAATGCCTGTACCTGCAGAAAAAATTATAGCTGTTATAATAAGCAATTTTTTAAGCATCTGTTCTCGCTCCCTTCTTCTTTATAAAAATAATAATACCTGCTGTGATAAATAATACCGGTATAATGTATATAGCAGCTTCATGATATGATGGTATTTTTGAATCTGTTTGTTTTTTTACTTCTGGATTGTATGGTATTCTATGTCCTGTAATCATCAGCCTGTGGGTATTTAATCCAAACGGCGTACAGGTTACCAGAGTAGCTAGATCTTTCCCATCTTCAATTTCGTAATCTGCATTTTTAGGAAGAACCGTTTCAATCTTATCTATTTTATAAGCGAGTGTTTTATCAAGCACCCTTATGTAAAACTGTTCTCCCTGTTTCAGTTCATCAAGCCGAGTAAACAATTTACTTGACGGAAGACCGCTATGCCCGGTTATAACTGTATGGGTATTTTCGCCTCCAACAGGTAAAGACGAATCTGCAACATGTCCTGCACCGGCATTAAGTTCAGCCTCTTCTGTTCCGTGATAAACCGGTATATTTACTTTAATCTGTGGTATTTCAACACTGCCTATTATCCCGTTTCCAATATTTAGAACATCATTATAATTAAGACTGCCTTCTACAGATATTCCTTTCTGTTTAAGATACAGCTCTTCATTCCATCTGTATGCATCGTTTAGCATATTTTCTTTTTGAGTGCTGCTTAAATTAGAGGAGGTACTGTCATAAGTAGCTATAAGATTCGAACGTTCTATGGATTCGAAATAATTAGAAACAGCAGGGTAGCATATCATTGCCAGTCCTGCTGCAAAGATCACTATTTCTTTTTTTAAAAACCTGCGGAACTTCATTATTCCACAGCTTCTTTTCTTCTCTTAATTAAAGCAATTGCCATTAAGCCAGTACCAGTCACTGTTAATAACAGAGTCATAGAAGAACCTGTTGCCGGCAGTTTAGAACCTACTTTATTGACAACTTTAATATTTAATGTTCCGGTTTCAATATTGGTTGTTAAACTGCTGTCATATTCAGTGTATTGACCAGTATAGAATTCTTTAAAATGAGCTGAAGCTTCTAATTTTTGTAAAGTCTTATCTGTTGCACCGTCACCTTTAATATAATTTATACGGTTATTTTCATCATAAGTTGCTTTAATGTCAATTTTGATCGGATCCTTTAAGAGTCTATAGCCAGCAGGTGCTTTTGTTTCTTTGAGGTAATATGTTTGGCTGTCCAGTCCAACAATATTGAAAATACCATTTTTATTAGAAACCATTTCTACAGCTTCAGCAGGTGCTTCATCGTTTTTTACACTGTCACGATTTATCACCGTGTAACCGTCACCATTGGCTGCTTCTTTAACATATACTTCTTTTGTACATGAGCTGTCGCTATACAATCTAAACTTAGCGCCTTCTAACTTCACTTCAGGATCCTGATCATTTATTTTGATACCGTCCATGCGGAACGTAAAGCATACAACTGTATCCCATGGAGTTTCACCAGTTTGTCCTGTACCGTCAGAATCAGGATTATTACTGTATTCTAATTTCACATCATTTTCAAAACCGGGACGCCCTGTATCATTTGATGCGTTTTCATTTAGAGTTGCATTGTATTCTACTACTATTTTCTGTCCATAGAATTTTTCCATTTCAGGTACTGAACCGTTAAATTCAGGGTAGAAATATTTATTTACAGTTGCCTTTAGATCAGTAATCTGAATTTGAAAGGTTTCATCTGAAGGAATCCCTTCAGTAACTACTTTATAATCTACATCTTTAACTAGAGTCTTATCACCAATTTTAACAGCTACGCTTTCAGGGTTAAAAGTCAATGCTTCATCCATCCTGTCATGCATTGAAAAATAGTAAGAAGAATAACCATTCATATTAGGAACGTAAGTTAAATAACGATATGGTACTGTTTGCCCGATTTCAAAATCAGCGACATCATTCCACCCGTCTTTATCGCTCCCAATACTTCCTCTGCTGTCATCTTCTCTGATCTGTTTTTGAATTACAGGAAAATCACTCTTGATATTGATAAACACATCCGGATTTGCTGTATTTACCATACACAAAGAAGAAGCACTGTGAGTACCCTCAACTGGTGTAATTTCATCCACAACATACCATCCAAAATCAACATCCATCGTATAACTGTCTGCTGCTGTTTCAGGAACAGTTACCGTCATTGTTGGGCCTGCCTTTTCAGCAACGATCTCATTTCTTAAATCTTCAATAAAATATCTGAAATTAGAGTATCTACTTTCATTTAACTGTGGAGCTTCTACATTATTGATTACTGTATTGTTATTCATCGTTTGAATGTAATCAATTATGCTGTACTCAGTATCTTTTCCGGTAACTTTTTTCAGTGCTTTTTCATAAACTGGATTCATAGTGTAATTGATACTTTCCATACCAGCTGAATTTTCAGCATCGAAAATCTTGTAAACATTAAATTTTTTACCTGCTAAACTTTGAGTAACTCCATTATCTCCTACATTGGCATTAATAGTGATGTGCCCTTGTTCTTTAGCACTAACTGATGTAATTAGATTATTGTCTGGAGCAGCTAAAGAAGCAGTAACTAAAGCTCCAGAAAAAGCAGTTGAAACAGCTAAAAATGAAATCACTGCCTTTCTTAAATTCTTTTTCATCTCCATATTGTTATTTCCCCCTTATTCATCCGTTTTCTTTTTTCTTTTATACATAAGACCTGCAAGGCATAAACAGATTCCTGCACCAGTAAGAATTACTGTTCCCTTAGAACCTGTCGCAGGCAGTTTTGAGCCGCGCATATTTACGACTGTCATATTTCCTACATACCATCCGTTTTCAACTGTCATACTGTAGTCACCTTCAGAATCACTTATGACCTTGTCATTGACCAGAAATGTATGTACCCCATCAATGCACTTAAATTCTACTTTTATTGGATCAGTAAGCTTCCTGTAGCCCGCAGGGGCTTTAGTTTCTTTAAGGTAATATAATCCAGCTTCTACTTTATCGAACAGCAGATTACCTTTATCATCAGTAGTTTCTCTGACAACTTCCTGTGTGCAGTCTTTATCCTTGTACAGAGTAAATTCAGCACCAGCCAGTTTTTTATCAAGGTCATTCACTTTATTAAGATTGAGCTTGAACCATTTTAATTTATTGCTTAAAGAGATTGTCATATCTCCTTTGTCGTTTATATCGAAGATATTTCTATCAACATCCAGATCATTCATATCAGAAATATGGACATAGCCGTCACTGTCGAATTCAAAATAGAATTTTTTATCATTTATCTCATATCCGTTAGGTGCCTTTATCTCCTGAGCATAATAAACACAGCTGTTGTCTAATTTATAAAGATCAATAATACCGCTATCATCAGTCTGATAACGTCCTACTTCTTTATCTCTGGTTACATTATAGACAAGATATTCAGCATTCTTTAGAGGTAAATCGGTCTCAGCGTCATACTTATACAGTCTGATATGATTTTCTTTATCAGTTACTGTAATATGCTGTATCTTGGAAGTTTCACTGTTATCCTTATTGATACTAAACTCTATATCATCGGCTCTGACAAACCCTTCAGGAGTACCGGTTTCTCGCATAATATAAGTACCGTAAGGCAGTTCCTTTGTTACTGCATATCCGTCTTTCCCTTCAACATTTCCTGTTGTGATTTCATCATAGACAGATGCACCATCCCATCCTTTTTCTTCAACTTCGCTTTTTAATTTAATCGTGAATACCGCATTATTTAATGGAGCTGTAACTCCATCCTTATCTTCAGAAAGCTTTTCAACTTCCACTTTGTGCTTTTTAACTTCATCTCTAACAACAGGGAAGTTACCTGCAACGACTGTTGCATTGGAAGATATTCCTTCCTGTTTGATTTGTGTCATAAATACACCATTATCAATATTCTCTGTATTACCATTTTTGTCAGATAATACTGCCCCTTCAAGTAGATACCCTTCAGGTGCCCTAGTTTCCTGAATAGTGATTGTTCCAATGGGAAGTGTCACCATTCCATCAACGTAGTATAGCTCGTCACTTTTTTCTTTGACAATACATTCAGGTAATGTCAAATACGCCTTGTACGATCCATCTTTACGTTTAACAGTTTTCAATACCCATGTTCTAGTAGCTTTTTCAGGCAAATCTGATGCTTTCTCATATAATGCATTATAATATTTTACCGTAAATTCTGCGCCTTCTAACGAAGCGTTGCCCTGAGGAATGCTTTCAGCAGAATCCATATCCGCTTTAGTAATTTCAATTGCCACAGGGTCGTTGGCCGGCTGTTCAACAAGACATCCCACACCGTTCAGTGTAGTAGTCTGTCCTGCGTTGATAGTAACAGATGTATGCTCTGTATTAAGTTCGAATCCCGGTGATGCTTTTGTTTCAACAAGTGTATAATTACCTGCATTGATACCTGAAACACTCGCATTGCCGTTTACATCAGTGATTAGTGTTGCAACTGTATTTCCGCTTCCGTCTCTCAACTGATATTCTGCACCTGCTAATGAATAGCAGTCATTTCCAGCTGTCAGTTCTGGATTTCCATTTACTTTAGTAATATTCAAATCACCTTTTTTTGGTTTTATTTTGAATTTCGCAATACCTGCTCCAGACTGACTGTTTACTCGTTTAGTCAAAAATCCAACAACGATTTCGTCGCCTGTTTTATCAAGTACACGAACATTGATCAATTCATCCTTCCATTCCCCGCCTTTACCGGTATCCGGATTAGAAAGATGTGTACACTGTAATCGTAACCATGCATCAAGCTGTGTTGCGCCTGTTACATTTTCTGCTGTCCAGTTCCAGAAACTGTTATGCCATATACCAGTCGTTGTATCGACACCACCCTGAATCCAGATTCCTAAATACATCGCAGTATTCTGATAATACAGTTTATTGTAGTCTAGCTGACCTCCGTAATAGATCGTATTCATAAGATCTCTTTCACCGGTTGTTAAACCATAAACAGGCAGTGTTGCGTTTTTCCAGTCAGAAGCATATGCCTTATACAAAGATATCTGACCGCTCCACCCGGTACCTACACCGTCTGGAACATCTACAGTTCCTGCACATCCCATCTCACCCATTGAAAAAGCTTCAACATTAGTGATATTTAGAAATTTATCCGCCAGTTTTGCTATCGGTGATTTTTTATCAAAATCAACGTTTACTGACTGTACCGCAGTAGATGACTGCGGAATTGTTATTACACCACTTTCAGAGTCATAACTGTAGTTGCTTGTCGGTAAACCGTTAACAGAAACTGTTAATTCAGTTTTATCTAAATCCTTCTCAGTTTTGACATTTGTTTCAAAATCAAAACTGTCAACATTTCTGCTTCCTTCTTTTACCGTTCTGCTGTCAGTTGTAGTATAATTAACTTCAGATGACAGTTTTGCGGTTGACTGTGATACAGCCTGTAGAAACTGTACCTGAACATTACCGGCAGTGTTTCCAAACAGATCTTTTGAAATATAAACTAAACCTGTTTCTGCATCGTAATGACATCTGTCATTGACAACTTCGGCATTGTTATTGTTTATTGCAAAGATCTGATCTTTTACTTCAGCAGTACTGTCATTCAGCATTGTATTTCCCAGACCAACATAATAATTACTGTTTATATCGAGGTTATACAATGCGACAGTGGAAGGGATAGTCGTTATAAACAGATTACCAGTATCTTCTCTTAAAAAGAAACTGTCGATTGTTTCATTTTCAGCGATTCCCTCCGCTTCAACTAAAGTGTTTTTTACAACTAATACCTGATCTAAACGCATCATATTTAATGATGTGTATGCAGTATCAAGATTATTTTTAATATATTCAGCAGTTACTGGATCAAGATTATTTTCAGATGCTTCAGCATCAGATTCCTCTTTTGCAGTAACTATATCCTGAGGTTTCCTTTCAACTACATTAATTTCAATTTCGGCAGTAGACGAGTTTATATTTTCCTCTGCACTGACTTTGTTTCTGTAGTTTACAGTAACAGTAATTTTAGCTTTACCAGCTGCTTTTGCTTCTACAACCGCACTGTTCATTTCACCGGAAACAATAGCAATTTCTTCATTGTCACTTGTCCACTTATAATCAATTACTTCAGCAGTTTCCGGTAAATCAGCACGAACATTTAGATTTGTTTTTTCACCTGTCTCCAGCTCTTCTTTTTCAGAAGTTAAAGTGACTTTTTCAGTATTCATCGCGCTAACAAATGACATGTCATTGGCAACTATACCAAAAAGCACCAGTACAGATAATAAGAATGTACTAATTTTTTTCATCATGCAAATTCCTTTCTTTAGAGTTTTTATGATGCAAGTTACAGCTTAAAGATTATTTCTATACTATATTTAATTTAATAAGCAAGCATCACTATACTTCTTTAAAATCGGTATTACGATCAGGCAATTGATCAACCGTTAAATAATAATGAGCAGTCATAAGACTGCTCATGTGTCGAATACCCATAAATATACTTTTTTCATTGCTTTCCTCCAACAAAAAAGACAATCTTTCGATTGCCTTCTATCATCTATTTTTAAGATGGAACAAATTCCATGTCTCCTAAAATAACTCCTATGATATCATTATATCACGTTTATTTTAGAAAAATGTCCCCATTTTTTATTTAAAAATATGATGGAACAAGTTCCATACCTTCTACAATAATCTCTATGACAACATCACGATTTGTCCTTTATTATTTCTCACTCTCTCCAGAAAAAAGACAGCCTTTCGACTGCCTTTAGTTGTTTAATTTTACTTAGTAGCACCGCAGCTGCATTTATAGCCGGTAATTACGGTTTCGTCCCATGCAGGCTTTACAATTACTGTTTCATCCCATGCAGGTTTTACGACAACTGTTCTTTCCTCCTGATGAGTAATTGCATCATGATGTTTTGTTCCAATTTGAACTTTTCCAACTCTATAACCACTATCACAATCTCCTGTAATATGATCTCCTATTTCACCACCATCTTTTGTAGAAAATCCACATTTATTACAAATATATCTACTTTCATAAATCGGCTCATCCCACGCTTCCTTATCGACAACTGTTACTGTTTCTGTCTTAGTCACTGCATCGTGATGTACTGTTTTTGTTTCTGCTTCATGATGTACTGTTTTTGTCACCGCTTCCCAACTGTGTGTATGAGTTGGTTTATTATCTCCTGTGCTTCCGCTGTTGCTGTTTCCTCCATTATTTCCTGTATTTCCACCTGTTGATCCGCTAGGAGCAGACGGCTTGGATGTGCTGCCTTCTGACCCGCTTTGTACTTTGTCAGTGTTTTCAACCGGCTTTCCAGTTGTAACGTTATCTTTAGAGCTTACCTCACTGCTCGATTTCTTAGTTACAACAGTTTTCTTGTTTCCATTTTCATCAGTAACAATTTCTGTTACTGCAACTTCACCTTCAGCTACAACAGGAGCTTCTACAATATTAATTTTCATTTCTTTTTCCGCTTTATTTTTTTCAACATCGCTGATAGAAATTTTTAGATCATATGTTCCTAATGTATTAACATCAACTTTTGAAGTATCAATCTGCCAGTCCTTTAAATCACTGTAATCTTCAGCTTTTAATAATTCAGCAAAATTGAATGTAGATAAATCTGTAAACTGAATTACATCGATTGTATCAGGAGCAGTGATTTTAGGTTTTGTAGTATCACTTACTTTTACATCAACAGATTTCTTATCATTTTCATAACTGAAATTGATTTTATATTTACCAACTTCAGGATATTCTTTTTGTTCTTTTGAAATGACATTGCCATTTTCATCTTTATTTTCAACAGTAACATATTTGAAGTTATTTGTTGATTTAGCATCTTTGATGATCTTCTCAGCTGTTTTTGAATCTATTTTATTGTAATTAAGGTAATCCGCAACATCTGTTGAAACGACCTGTCCCAACTCAGCATCAATTTGATTCTTGGTTAATACCAATGTATTGGATGTTCTTGTAACGGCATAAGCAGTACCAATACCAGCAACCAGCAACAATCCTGCAACACTGCCTGCAATAATTTTCTTTCTCTTTGTATTTAATAATTCTCCTAAGTTTAAATTTAGTTTATTCATAATTTCCCTCCAAGTAAAATAAATCGTTTTATGATTTCATTCATGGAACAAGTTCCATGTCTACTATTGTTATCCCTATGATAACATTATAGCATGTCTTTTTTCAAAAAATGTCCCCATTTTTGATTTTCTTCATGGAACAAGTTCCATATCTATAATCTTTATTCGTGTTTATTTATCATTTCTTTATATATTTGCATTTTGGATAATTTGTGCATCCTATAAAACTACCAAAACTGCTTTTTCTTTTTATCAGGATACCACCACATTTAGGACACGCCCCTATAGCTTTCGCTGTGTTTGTCTGAGTTTTTTCTTTCTTCTTTATATATTTACATTCTGGATAGTTCTCACACCCTTCGAATGTACCGAACCTCCCTTGTCTTATAACTAATGCCCCGCCGCATTCCGGACATACGTTTCCTGACTTCTTAACCTCTTTTCTAGAAATAGTATCTTTCGGCTTATAATAATTTTTAATAACTTCACAAACATAATCTTCTATCTGTTTAACGAATACATTGGATTTAATCTTCCCTTTTTTTATTTCAGCAATCTGTTCTTCCCACCTGACTGTCATTGAAACATCTGAAATTTCTTTAGGTACAATGTCTATCAACTTCATTCCGCGCTCAGTTGGAATAATACTCTTCTTTCTGCGTTCAATATACCCTCTATCCAACAGCACTTCAATTATAGCTGCACGAGTAGCACCCGTACCAAGTCCAACTCTTTCAATGCCGTCAATATTTTTAAAATCTTTAAGACTCGCATTTTCCATTGCAGTCAACAGTGTATCATCAGTAAACCTCTGTTTTGGTTTTGTTTCAATACTATTTACATTGGATTTAATCTGCTGCCAGCTATCATTTTCTTTATATTCAAATAATCTGATATTTTTATCCTGCTTCTCGGCATCGATGGAATTTGTTCTATCTTCAAAATCAAGAGCGGTCCATCCTGATTCGATAGTACGATTAGCATTTGCCTTAAAAATATAATCTCCGGCTTTTATAGTTGTACTTACATGTTCATACAGCATTGCTGGAGACATGGATACGATGAACCTCAGCATAATCATTTCAAGAATATCTCTTTCTGTCTCGTTAAGTGAATTTACATGTAATGCTTTAATAGTTGGAATAATCGCATGATGATCAGACACTTTTGTATCGTCTATTACTGCTTTAGTATTAATAGTTACATTAATATCTCTTTGACTACATATCTGCTCTGCTAAATTTCGAGCTTCTATTTCCATTGATGCATTCAAAAATTTAGAATCCGTTCTAGGATATGTTATAAGTTTCTTCTCATATAGTGACTGCGCTACATCAAGTGTATTTTTCGCATTTAATCCTAAACGTTTGTTACATTCTTTTTGCAGCAATGTTATATCAAACAACATAGGAGCTTTTTTTCTTTTTATTTCCCTTTTTACAGACTGAATGATGGAACATGTTCCATCTACAGCCTGTACAATTGATTCAGCTTCTTCTCTGTTTTCAAATTTAACATCATATTCAGCCACTATATCATCATAATGTATCTGAGCTTTGTAGTAATAATTTCTTACGAAACTGCTGATTTCTTTTTCTCGATCTACAATCATTTTCAAGGTAGGTGTCTGAACACGTCCAATTGACAATGGTTTTTCTCCATAAGCACTGTACATATTAGAAAAACATCTTGTCATATTAATACCAACTAACCAGTCCGCCTGTTCTCTGGCGTAGGCACATTCATATAAATTTATATATTTATCAGAGTCACCGTCTTCAAGATTTTCAAAACCTTTTTTTATATCTTCCTCTACCATTGAATTAATCCACAGCCTCTCTATTGGCTTTTTACACCTCAAATAATTATAAATATGTCTAAAAATAAGTTCTCCTTCCCGACCTGCATCTGTTGCACAAACAATAGTAGTAACATCATCTCTATTAATAAGTTTTTTTATAACCTCCATCTGTTCTTTTACGCCACTGCTGCTGTTTAGTTTAATTTTAAATTTCGTTGGTATAACAGGTATACTTTTCCAGCTTTTCCATTCTTCCTTGTAATCAGAACAATCATATAAACTAACAAGGTGGCCAAATGCCCATGTACAGATATAGCCACTTCCCTCACAATAGCCATTGTTGTTAGATAATGCGCCTAACACCTTCGCAATATCACGTCCTACTGACGGCTTTTCAGCAATTATCAGTTTCATTTTCTACTCCTCCCTATATGTCCGCAAATGTTACACTTCTTTTTCATATTTAATTTATCATACCTGTCTTTTTTTAAATATATTTCTTATATTGCTGCACTCTCTAATCATAACAATCATTTCATTTGCTTTTTCTTCTA
>ENA-OWPJ01000378-OWPJ01000378.1-human-gut-metagenome-genome-assembly--contig:-NODE-378-length-48323-cov-24.2654_pt1 | contig 48323 bp, 52 predicted proteins | sample MGYA00248264_ERZ651846 | MGnify/ENA primary metagenome ERZ651846 (study PRJEB26924, sample SAMEA4378271) | human gut metagenome | biome: human gut; feature: human-associated habitat; material: faeces...
GGGAACAAAGATGGACACGAAAAATTACAGATGGATTCATCAATATGATGGGAGTAAGAAAAGAAGGAGAAGAAAACCTTGCCCCTGAAGAGGCCATCGAAAGACTAGAATCAAAAGGCAGGATAGAAGGCGAAAAGAAAGGCATAGCGAAAGAGAAAATGGAAATAGCACAGAAAATGAAAAAGGAAGGCTGCAGCAAAGAACTTATAGAAAAAGTTACAGGTATCCTTCTTTAATACATAAAAAGATAATTACTTAAAATTGTATGAAAACAATTGAAAAGCAAGGGATATGAAAGTATCCCCTGCTTTTTATTATATTAGCTATTTTCTAAGTGATATTCTATGTTTTATAAAAACTGCACAAGTAAAAAAGAAAATTATGAAACATTATGCGTGATATAAAAACCCCTTTTCCTCCAAAGCCTTTTCAATTCTATGAAAGGTTTCTTCATCTGGAAATGTAATGGTATGTAAATGCAATCCATGAGTGAGATACGACAATGGTTCTACCTGCTGTACACGTTTTAAAAAACAATCCACATCATATCGAGATGCTATATGCATCTTTCCGCACAGTTCTCCATAAACTTCATGTTCCACAATTACATCCTTAACAAAACCGCCCATATCAACAATTGTATATAATTCTTCCTGAATTTGTTCCTTCGTATGACAAACAGCAATTTTTCTTTCTAGTACTTTTTTCTCTTCTAATACGTAACCGCGAGGTGTCGCAATTATCTTATTTCCTTCTGCTCTTAACAAAGCAACATCTCCAACAATAATCTGTCTCGATACATGAAATTTTTTCGCAAGTGTTCCTGCTGAAACAGGAACATCACTCTTTTTTATTTCTGTTAATATCTCATCTCTTCGACTCATACTTCCACCTTTCTTCTATCTTTTTTATACTACCATAACATTATAAAACAAAAAGTAATGGAAGTGAATTTAAAAAATAGAAACGGATAATCTGTCCGTTTCTATATGTAACTAATTAATTTGTGAAATTATCAAAGTATCCCTGTACTAAAACAATTGGAGTTCCTTTATCACCAGAACCACTTGTCAAGTCACATAAAGAACCAATCAAATCAGTAAGTTTTCTAGGAGTAGTCCCCTGAGAAGCCATATTTCCTTTTAAGTTATCATCTTTTTCTTTGATTTTTTCTTCAATGGCATGCTGCAGTTCTTCTCCATTTAAATCCGCAAAATCATTATCTGCTAAATATTTTAATTTTAATTCATTTGGAGTTCCTTCCAAACCACTTGTATAAGCAGGAGATACAACTGGATCAGCCAATTCCCAGATTTTACCTTGAGGATCTTTAAATGCACCATCCCCATATACCATAACTTCAATATGTTTCCCTGTTTTTTCTTTAAGAGATTTCTGAATATCTTCAACTAAATCCTGACACTCTCTTGGGAACAGTTTAACCATATCTTCTGTTGATTTATTTGAACCTAATAATCCATATTTTTCATTATATCCGCTTCCATTAACAGAAGAAGTCATAAGATCATCAAGTCCACATACTCTTTCAGCACCATGTTTTAGAAGAATACGTTTTGTACGTGCTCTTGTGTGAATATCACAGTTAATTACATTTTTTGTATAATTCAAAATTGTTTTTGGATTATTCGCAAAAATAATTTCTACTTCTGCACCGCATTCACGAATCAAGTTGCCATAGTATTCTACATAGTCTACTCCAGTAAACTCATGTTTGTTTTCTCCAAATAATTCACGATATTTTTCTAGTGTTAAAACATCACTGTATGGATTGATGCCTGCATCATCAAGTTTCTCAATGCTTACAAGTTCATTTCCAACTTCATCACTTGGATAACTAAGCATTAAAACGATTTTCTTTGCCCCTTTCGCAATACCGCGAAGACAGATAGCAAAACGGTTACGACTTAAAATTGGGAAAATAACACCAACAGTTTCTCCTCCCAGTTTTTCTTTGACATCCGCTGCAATTGCATCAACACTTACATAATTCCCCTGTGATCTAGCCACAATAGATTCTGTAACTGCAACAACATCACGATCACGAAGTGCAAAACCTTCTGATTCAGCCGCTTCCATCACACTGTTTACTACAATGTTTGCCAAATCATCTTTCTCACGAATAATTGGGCATCGTACACCTCTTGAAATTGTTCCTACTTTTCTTTCCATATTACATCCTGCACCTTTCTATTTGCATAAACACAAGAAAAACCGTAGCCTGTACGGTTATCTGCTATCATCAGAAAAACTTACTTTTTTTCTGTGGGAGAAAAATGAACTCTACATCAACGTTTTCTTCATTAAGAGTAAGGATTGCATAGGATGGAGCTCTTCCATCTCTGCTTCTCCATAAAGAACCTGGATTAATCAAACGAACACCATCTATCGTTTCATCCTTTGCGACATGCGTATGCCCATAACAGAAGATGTCACAACGATTTTCACGTGCTGTTTTTGCCATTTGTTCCAATCGATGAAGATAAGAAAAGCTATGTGAATGCGCCATATAAATACGATGTTTTCCAACCTCTAGAATGCGATAATCCGGATAGTCGTAAAAAAGATCGTTATTCCCTCTTACAATTGTATATTCCGGATAGTATTCCTGTGGTGCATCTATATCCCCGCAATGAAGATATGCAGCAGCATCTGGATGCTTTAAAACAATTTCTTCCAGGATATCTGCTTTTCCATGACTGTCGCTAACGACAACTAGCTTCATTTTCATCACCTAGTGTTAGTATACCATATTTCTAGAGTACATACCTAGAAAAATTTACGAAATTATTTAAAAACGCACTTCATTATAAACAAGATCATTTACAGAAATACTATTTTTGTTTTCAAAAGGAGAGAGGATAACTCCATCTACTTTTACCTGCAGTTCTTCAACTCCCTCCAGCATAGATAAAGAAAGTATCAGACAATTATATGCATCTTGTTTTATTTCACGATCACTTCCTAAAAGATTTCCCTTCACATCAACACTAAGCACTCCATTTTCAAAATGACTCGAATGCAAAGTAATATTATCATCATATAGAGGCTGACTTAAATTGGCAGATACCTGTACATCACTTACGATTTGCTCGATTTCTTCTTCCATCGTATTTACATCATAAGGCACTCTTCTACTTTGCGGTACCATATAAACCACTCCATCGATCTTTCTTGTCGCAAAGACAGTTATTGTATGAGAATCATGCAGAGTAGAAGCCTTTGTTTCAAAATGATTGATACCTATTTGTCTATTTAAAGTTGCAGGAATTGGTGTATGATCTAACGGCATTTCTTTTAACTCCTGATTATCCAGCATCAGCTTTACATCTGTGATATCTGAAAACTGTGTAACTCCCCAAGCCAAAGACTCTAATAAGCGTAATTCCTGTTTTTTATCATAATTTTTAAAAGATTCATTAAAATACAATACAGCTGTATGATCTTGTAATGAAACTGTTTTTAAAATACATTCTTTTTTAAATAAGGGCTTAAAGTTATCAATTTTCTGTTTTCCACTCATATACGCTATCAGAAGCTGTAATTTATCTTCAATACTTGTATCCGGATTTACAGAAATGCTTACAGGGACCAATGTATTTTCTTTATCCAGCAAATATACCTGCATATAAGATTCTTCTTCCTGCAAAGATAAAACAGGTGTATCCTGCGTTTTAAAAGGAAAATAAGTAAATGAAAGATAACTGACAAGTGCCAGTCCCCCAAACAACAAGGCAATTTTTTTCTTAAGTTGTTTCATGTATTCACCTCTACCCCATGGTATGTATACCTGTATAAAAAAAGAACATACTAGCTGTTCTTTCTTTAAGAGAATTCTTCTATATCTTTCTCACTGAGTTCTTCCATAACGATTCCTTTATCATGCATATATTTTGCACACTCTTCTCCAACATAGCGAAGAATATAAGGCTGATAGGCTTTATGTGTTACATCTTCTTTCTGTTTAGGATAGCGAATAACAAATCCATATTTATAAGCGTTATCTTTTAACCAGATAGCCTGCTCCTGTTCTTCCTTTTTTGTTTCTTCCTTATTTTTATTTTTACTATCTTCTTTTGGAAGAAGTTCTATCGTATACCCAAGCTGTGCTTCATTTCTCCCTGGATAATCAGTATAAGAAAGTGCCTCATCTTTATATTTTTTTACAGCTTCCTCATATAAGGAGACCTGGTTTTCATAGGAAATATACCCTGCTGTGACCTCCATATCCCCAAAGGTCTTATTATTAATTTCTTTCGCATCCTTTGCCATCTTCTGCAATGGCTGTAAAACCTCTTTTTTTATTTTAATATTCTTGTTTTTAACAGGAACACCGCTCACATTCACAAGATTATCAGGTTCATATGTATAAAATGTTTCTTTATTTTTTAATACTTCTAATTTCATAGAAGGATCTGGTACAAGAATGCTTTCACTTTGATAACCATCTCCCTCATCAAAATATCGTGTCAGCACATTATACGAATATGTTTTTAATAAAGAATCTAAAGTTGTATATTGCAAATTCGAGCGATATTTATTTATGAAAGAAACAATATAGCTTTTATCTTCCTTTCTAGCATGATAAGCCTTATCATACCATAACGTATTTTCTACCTGAAATCCTTCAATATCAATATATGGTAAAAACTGGGAAGGTTCAATTTTCTGTGAAACCAAAAAATCGATTTCTTCTGTATCCATATGTTTTAAAACTAAAGAACGTTCTTCTTCATTCAGCTCGTATGGATATCTTGCCAGTTCGTCATAATGCTCATTCATTTTAAAAAAACAAATAACAAATAAAACAAGCAACGACACTAGAAATAATGTACGTTTTAGCTTCATAAGCAACACCTCATTTTTCATTATACCATGTTTTTATATTTCTGTCTTATCTTGAAAACCAACAACAAGATAAATTGTATGCTTTCTGATAAATAACAAACTGGTAACAACTTCATAATGAAAAAGCAAGGGGACTCTTTGCCAATGGTATTTGACATGCAAAAGCGGATATAAGGAAATTCCTCGCCATCGAAAATTTTGTAATACATCCCTGCAAATATAAATTGCTTTTGTATCCTGCTGTTCTTTCATTTTTTGTTTTTTCAGCTGTTTCCACATAGCATATACTTCTTGTTCATGCATCATTTTCATATACTTTTTTTGATAAGAAAGCATTTCTTTATACAACAAAGAATCATTAATTTCTGGCTGCTTTTGTATTTTCTTTTGAAAGTAAGCATGCATATGATGCGTTTTTTTAATTTCATTTTCCAGATATCGATATTGTGTATGATTCACACGTAAACAATAAGTGACTTTCTGCATATAGTTCACTCCTCTCTATAAAGAGATACGAGTGAAACAGGAAAAAACCCTAAAAATTTTAAAGAAATTAAAAAAAGGATATCTTTCGATACCCTACTGCAGATGCAGCTCTTCATTTCGTAACAGTTCTACAACCGCCTGTGCTCTTCCTTTAACGCCTAGCTTCAACATTACATTGGAAATATGATTGCGAACGGTTTTATCAGAAATGTGCATCTTTTCTGCAATTTCTTTTGTACTGTAATTTTCAATGAGAAGAGAAAATACCTGCTTCTCTCTTGGTGTCAAGATTTTCTGCGTAAGCAATTCCCCCTTGTCTTTCACATCTACGTTATCTTATGCGACAAGTTTCGTTTTGCTCTGTATTAATTTTGTTCAGCGTGTAAAATCTGATATAAATCTTCTGCCACTTTTAAAGGAATTACTTCTGCAATTTCCTCTACACTAGCTTCTTTTAATCGTTTTAATGATTTAAATTGTTTCCATATTTCTTTTTTACGAACTTCTCCAATACCTTCAACTTCATCTAAAATCGACTTTGTCATAGCCTTCCCACGAAGTTTTCGATGAAAAGAAATCGCAAAGCGATGCACTTCATCCTGCATTTGTGTTAATAAAAAGAATAAAGAACTTTCTCTTTCTACAGGAAGGATATTTCCATTTCGATCCATTAAATTGGCAGTATGGTGATTATCATCTTTTACCAAGCCACATAAAGTGATATCTACATCTAAGGCATCTAAAATTTCTTTTGCGGCTTCTATTTGTAAATAACCCCCATCCACAATCAGTAAATCAGGAAATCTTCCTCTTTCCTTTAATAAACGAAAATATCTTCGATACACAACTTCCTTCATGGAATCCAAATCCGATACATATTCTTTCAAACGATAGGTTCGATAATCTTTTTTACTTGGTTCTCCATCTACAAATACAACCATACCACTGACATTAAATGCCCCTGAAATATGCGAGTTATCAAATAATTCAATACGATGAATTTCTTTCTTCAACAATGCTGATAACTGCTTCATCGCCTCTTCTTTTCGATGATCTTTACGCTCTACTAATTCAAATTTCTGCTGGTGAGCATTTTTCGCATTTACCAAAACCATTTCAACCAGCTTTAGTTTATCCCCACGTAATGGCTGTATGATCTTCGCATTTAAAATCTCCTGTAAATGTGTTATATCATATTCTTTTGGAATTAGTATTTCACTAGGAAGTGGATTTGCTTCATAATACTGCAAGATAAAAGAAACAAAGGCATCCATTGCATCTTCATACAAAGGGGTAATGGACAAGGTTCTTTCCAGCATCTTTCCTCCACGAAGAAAAAATCCCTGAATTGAAATATATCCTTTATCTACATAATACCCAAATACATCACGATCTTTACGATCTTTAAAATCAATTTGCTGTTTGGCTGTTACATGTTCAATAGAATGAATCAAATCCAGTTTTTCTTTTGCTTTTTCAAACTGCATTTCTTCACTTGCTTTCTGCATTTCAGCATATAAATTTGAAACAATTTCTTTCACATCTCCATTTAAAAATTTTCGTATTCCTAAAGCCATCTGCGTATATACACTTTCATCAATATCCTTTACACATGGGGCAAGACATTGTCCCATGTGATAATACAGACATTCTTTTTTAGGAAGACGTTTGCATTTTCTTAATGGGTAAAGCTGATTTAAAAGCTTCATTGTTTCCCATGCAGCAGAACTGTCTGGAAAAGGTCCAAAGTACTCTGCTTTTTTATCTTTCGTGTTACGTACAACACGAAGAATAGGAGCTTTTTCCTTAGAAAGTTTTAAATATGGATAGCTTTTATCATCCATAAACATGATGTTATAAGGAGGAGTATGTTTTTTTATCAAATTAATTTCCAGCAGAAGTGCTTCTTTTTCACTGCCGCATACAATATATTCAAAATCGTCAATATTAGAAACAAGACGAGTCGTCTTAAAATCATGCGCGCCTACAAAATACTGACGCACACGATTTTTTAACTTTTTCGCTTTTCCTACATAGATAATATCTCCCTCTTTGTTTTTCATCAAATAACAGCCAGGAAGTGCTGGCAAAATTGCCAGCTTATCTTCAATTTTTGCCATATTTGCCATATAAAATCCTCTATTTCTTTTGTTTCAATTTCACAACGGTAGCACCAAGTCCCCCTTCGCCTTGTCCTCCCATCATATAGCTTTCTACATTCTGGTTTCGTTTTAAATAATCATGGACACCTTTTCTTAGCTTGCCTGTCCCCATTCCATGAATGATACGAACCTGATATACTTTCGCAAGAATCGCATTATCCAAATATTTATCAATGACAGGAATCGCTTCGGCAACACGCATACCAATGACATTGCATTCCATGGAAAAGGAAGTAATACGACTTTTGGAAACACCACTTTTTTTCTTTTTCTGTACTTGACGTGTTGCATGTGTAATTTCTTTTGTAGTTGTATTCATCTTCATATGATTTGCCAATACACATACTTTATCTTTTTGAATCGATAAAATTTCTCCATAATAATTCAATTTCTTTAACTGAACATAATCCCCTACCGCAAAACTTTCTTCTTTTTCTTCTTCTGCCTCATTTTCTTCCACTTCAATATTAGACAAACGAGATTTTAAGGCACTGATTTCATGCGGTTTTGCGTCACTTTGTAACTGTTTTAACTGTTCCAGCACTTCATATGCTTCTTCTTTTGTTTCCTCAAGCTGTTTTTGTGCTTCATCTTTTACTTCCTGTAAGATCTTATCTTTTTCTTTCTGAAGGTGTTCTTTTTCTTTTTCAAGTTTTTCCTGCAGCTGTTTTACATCTTGTAGTTTTTCTTCCAGTTTTAGTTTTGCATCATGATGTTCCATTGCCAAGCGTTCTACTTTTTCTAAAGCAATGTCCGTATCATTTTTTTGTTCCTCTTTCATATTTTTGGCATGTGCAATGATGGATTCTTTTAGTCCATAACGTTTCGCGATTTCAAAAGCATAAGACTGCCCGCTCATACCTTCAATATAACGATAAGTCGGTTTCATCGCATCCACATCAAATTCTACACTGGATAGTAAAATATCCTCATGCTGAGAAGCATATGTCTTTAAAGCAGAATAATGGGTTGTCGCTATAACCATAGCCTTGTTTCTTCTTAATTCATCCAAAATCGCAACCGCCAAAGGCTCTCCTTCTTTTGGATCGGTCCCACTTCCCAACTCATCCAGTAAAACCAAAGAATGCTTTCCAGCATGTGCACAAATTTGGGCCATTTTTGAAATGTGAGAAGAAAAAGTAGATAACGATTCCTGAATAGATTGTTCATCTCCTATATCTACAAATATATTGGTAAATAAAGGTACGATTGCTTCCTGCGCACTTACCGGCATTCCACACATTGTCATTGCGACAAACAAACCGATAGTTTTTAACGTAACCGTTTTCCCTCCGGTATTACTTCCTGTAATCAATAGACTATGATGAGGAGAAGCAATTTCATACGTATTGGCAACTACCTTTTCTGGTTCAATCAAAGGATGACGGGCATCTTTTAAATACAAATGTTCATCTTTTGTATCTAGAGTAGCAACACATCCATCCATTTTCTTTGCCCAGGCACCTTTCGCAAAAATACTATCCAAAAGTGCCATCGTATCTAAATTACCTAACAATTCATATGCGACCGTTTTTACACCTTGACTTAATCCAAATAAAATCTTAGCGATTTCTTCCTGCTCTTTTGATACAAGACTTTGCAAGCGATTGTTTAAGACAAGAAGACTTCCAGGTTCAATATACGCAGTTTGTCCTGACGCACTTTCCCCATGAATAAATCCATCAACACTATTTTTCTCTGCGATTTTTACAAGCACACAAGTTCTTCCATTTCTTTGTGTCGTAATCGTATCCATTAATTTTGATGCATTTCTTGCGATAAAACGCTGTACTTCCTTGTTGATATCTCCCTCACATATACGAATAGATTTACGTACAGATTTTAATTCTGCACTAGCGCTGTCCATCACCTCATAATTAACAGAAATACAGCGTTCAATTTCACTTGCTGTTTTTCTTTGATCGCTAAAAGAATCAACAAGTTCTTTTAAAGATGGAGTTTCTAAATCACACCCCTTAAAATAAGATGTAATGTGCTCACAAGAACGTATTCCATCCGCGATACGACGTAATTCCATAGCGCTTAATGTAGCATCTTTCTTACTTGCTTCAATACTTTCCTGTGTATCATGAAGACCTTGAAAAGAAGGAGCCCCATAACGTATCAATAAATCATAGGCTTCCTTTGTTCTTTGCAGTTCACGCTTGACCCACAATTCTTCAAAACGTGGGGAAAGTTGTCGTATTTTCTTTTTTCCCAGGGAAAAGCAGCAATGCTGGGCGATCTGTTCCTTTACATTCTGCAATTCTAATGATTCAAATCTATCTTTCATGTTCTTCCTCCCTGTTTTGTACACCATATATTTCTGTATTTATATCCATTGATTGTAACGCCTCTTCAAATTTCTGAAGCTCTTTCATTGGTTCTTCTAAATAAAACATTAGCTGATCACTAATTGGAATGCTGTAGCGAAGAATCGATTGTCTTCCGATCTGTGACCAGTCATTCCAAAACAAAAGCTGTGTAAACAAGAACGCCACCAGCATCAAAAAGCATGACTGGACAATACCTAAAAGTGCTCCTCCCACTTTATTTAACCATGATACTATCGGAATTTTCTGTACTAGTTTTGCGATTGGTTTTAATAATAAAATCAGGAAATTTCCTATAATAAATAAAATAACAAACCAGGCTAAACGATTTATCGTTGTATACAGCATTGCATCCATCAAAAGTGAAGCTGATGTCAACATTTCCTGCTGATAAAGTGGAATCGACTGTGCAAAAGGAACAGATAAGTTCCATGCAAGAACGCCTGTGACAAAGAATCCTAATAGACTTAATAGTTTCCATAAAAAACCATTTTTCCAGCCAGTATATATACAAACGGCTATTACGATAACCGCAATAAAATTAACAACAAATACTGCATTTACTTCCACACGATCACCTGTATCCTTTCAATTTTTTATTTTATCATATTTTAAAAGTGAATGTAAAATACTTAACGAGTTAACAAATACAACATTTTATTATCCAACCCCTCTAGTTTATGGTAAAATAAATAGCACACCAAGGAGGTTACCTATGTCAACCTATACGAAAACTATGAATCCTGCACAAATTGAAGAATTAGAACATCGACTAAAAGACTGTACAAAACGAAAAACTCCTCCCTATGCATTGTATCAGTATAAAACATCCGATTGTGTGATTACTGCTTATGCTTCTGGAAAAGTTGTTTTTCAGGGAGAAGGTGCTGATTTTTATATAGATTCACTGCCATCTGAAAAAAAATCTACTCCTGCAGCTTCTATAAAAGAACAATTTCCGCAATGTGGAAGTGATGAAGTTGGTACAGGAGATTATTTTGGTCCAGTAGTAGTATGCGCAGCTTATGTAAAACAAGAACAAGTTTCCTGGTTAAAAAGCCTGGGGATACAAGATTCCAAGGCAATGGATGATGCCTATATACGAAAAATAGGAAATCAGGTAATGAGTGAAATCCCTCACAGTCTGTTAATTTTAAACAATGCAAAATACAATCAAATTCACTCTTCGCATAATATGGTTGCGATAAAATCAAAACTGCACAATCAGGCTTATGTGCACTTACAGAAAAAAATAGGAATGCTTCCTTCCCTTTGTGTTGTCGATCAGTTTGTGGCAGAAAATTCTTATTATCGTTATTTAAAAAATGAAAAAGAAGTAATCAAAAATCTGCACTTTGAAACAAAGGCAGAAAATAAATATCTTAGCGTTGCCTGTGCATCTTTAATTGCGCGTTATGCATTTCTATTGTCCTTTGATGCCATGCAGCAGCGCTATAACTTTTCTTTTCCTAAAGGTGCTGGAAAAAACGTAGACATCAGTATTCAGAATTTTGTAGAAAAATATGGAAAAGAAGAACTGTACAATATCGCAAAACTTCATTTTGCGAACACAAACAAGGCAAAAATCATGTAAGGAGAATGCTTATGAAAAGAAAATTACCTGGAATAATAATATTACAAAGTGGAAAACCAACAATAGAAATAGAAGGCAAAATATATTCTTTAAAAAGAACTTATCGAAGACTGCAGGTTGCTTATCAAGTTGCTTTTTGTATCCTTGCTGTACTTATGATTTTGTTTCTTCCTGATTATCTTCCTTTTCCTTTTTTTGTTTCATTAGGAATTATGATCCTTGCTGTATTGCTTCTATGGTTTCTTTTGCCTTTTTTACTTGGCTTATTTATGCCTAAGAAATCTTCTGCATATATTGAAAAATAAACCAGCTCTCGCTGGTTTTATTGTATATTTTCTTCTTTTTCTACACACAGATTCACTTTATAAGGAAGCTGCTGCAATATTACCCCTGCTGCACGCAGCATCTTTTTACTTGCAATTGTCGCATCGGTATTTGCATACTTATCAGATTCATAAACGATACGGCTGATGCCACTTTGTATGATTGCTTTTGCACATTCGTTACATGGAAATAAAGAAACATATAAACTGCATCCTCGCAAATCATTTTTACTATTTAATATAGCATTTAATTCTGCATGAACAACATATGGATATTTCGTATTGCCAAACTCTCCTTCACGATCCCATGGAAACACATCATCACTGCATCCATTTGGAAAGCCATTATACCCAATACTTACCACGCGATGCTCATTACTAACAATAACCGCTCCTACCTGTGTGCTTGGATCTTTGCTGCGCATAGCACTTAAATGTGCCAATCCCATAAAATATTCATCCCAAGTAAGTACATTTTTCCTCTTCATGCTATCGACCTCTCATTGCTTTTAGTATACCATATCTTCTAAATATCCAAAAGTATAAATATCTTGATATATATTGCAGCCATTCAAATGGCTTATAAATTTTCTTAAACCTATAATATTCTGTATTCTTCTATTTTCTTATTTACTGCAATTTATACTGCTTATTGTATGCCTTTTTTAATGTTTCTGCATAATCCATATATCCATATTCCTTGAAAGTTTCTATCACTTGCTTATCAACATTTTTTTCTAAAGGTTCTACACGCTTTGTCTGATAAGTTGTATATACTAATCCGCTAGTAAATATAAGTAGCGCAAAACAAGTTTGCAGCCGAATATAATGCCATTCTTTTTTTCTAGAAAATAGGATGCCTAATAAAAAACCAGTGACACCTCCGCCAATATGAGAAAAGACAGATAGACCTGGAAGAAGGCATACAAGAAGATCTAGTGCCAAAAAGCGTAAAAGTATTTTTTGTATGAATGGTGCTTCATATCTTTTTCCTTCCAGAACCCATGCAAAATAAGAACCTGTCAATCCAAAAATAGCAGCTCCGGCACCAAACCCAACTGCATTCGCTTCTCCTACCAGCATAAATACATTTCCAACTAAACCAGATATTATGAAAATTAGAAAGAATTGATATTTTTTAAATATTGGTTCACAAATTTTACCAACACTATATAAAGCATATATAGAAACAGGGAAAAGCAGCAAATCCCCTTGAACAAACATAGAAGTAAACAATCGAAAATATTCATGATTTGCCACAACATTCATTTTATAGTAACATCCGCTTAAAATCCATCCAGCTAAAGAACTGTTCAAATATATCCCCAATAAAAAAGAAATGATTGTAAAGCTACTGCATACAAACACAAGAAAAAGAGTTAAATACGGATATATTTTTTTCAGCGTAGACTTCAGCAGTTTCTTTTGATTTTTCAACTGTACACTTTCAATATGTCCGCTAATATGAACAAATTCATTTTGTAAATCTTCAACATCATGCAGTACGCGATTCAATTTTGGAAATAATTTTAAAATAGATACATCACTAACACCATCTTTATGTACAAATACCTGCTTCAAAGGAGCTGCATGATCCATATGATTATCTATTGTCGATAATTCTAATGGTTCTCCCTGCTTTTGAATCAGTGAGTAAAGCATCATAAAAACCGGATGTACATAACTATCCCAAGAAGCATCATCATCTTTCTCATAGATGACATGAATCACCGGATGCTGTTTGTGCTTTGGATTTGCCAGCCATATTTCATGCTTTTCTTTTGCGACTCGCATGATTTGATAATTATGTTCACAAACAAGATATTCTACAATCTGATAAGCAGAAATGAATGCTTTAGAATATTCCATTCTTATTTCTGTTCCTTTCTTAATTCTTCTAAAATATCTTCAAATTGTTTTGGAAGCGGCGCTTCTACCGTAATTTTTTCATTTGTGGAAGGATGAACAAATGTTAACTGATGAGCATGTAAAAGCTGTCCTCCACAATCCATTGTTTTACGATAAGAATATTTCTCATCACCAACAACGGGATGTCCGATGTATTGCATATGTACACGAATCTGATGCGTTCTTCCTGTCTCCAAACGACACTCTACAAGTGTATAATTTTTAAAACGTTCAATAACTTTAAAATGCGTACGTGCGTCTTTTGAATTTACTTCTGTAACAGCCATTTTCTGACGATCTTTTACATCTCGTCCAATCGGCGCATCAATTGTACCAAACTCATGTTCAATTACTCCATGTACCAAAGCATAATATAAACGATTTACCGTTTTGCTTTGCAGCTGTTCACTTAAACTAACATGTGCTTTATCATTTTTCGCAACAATTAATAATCCTGTTGTATCTTTATCAATACGATGAACGATTCCCGGACGAAGAACACCATTAATACCAGATAAATCTTTACAATGGTACAACAAACCATTCACCAGTGTTCCAGTTTGATTTCCAGCAGCTGGATGTACAACCATATTGCGAGGTTTATTTATGACAATGACATCACTATCTTCATAACGAATATCTAAATCCATTTTTTCAGGCTTTGCTTCTAATTCTACTTCATCATCAAAGCAGGCATAGATATGATCCCCTGTTTTTACTTTGTAATTTGCTTTTGAAACTTTGTCATTCACAAGAAGCACTCCATCCTGCAATAATGACTGAACACGACTTCTTGACAGGTCTTTTTCTTTATCACTTACATACTTATCCAAACGACATAATGCATCTTCTTCTAATACCGTTAAATCTATTTTTCGCATCTATGAAACCCTCCATAACTTTCTAAAAAAATGGACACAAACAATAAAAATACTCCAATACATAGCGCCATATCGGCAATATTAAATACTGGAAAATCATATCCTAAAATTATAAAATCGAGAAAATCACGTACATATTGAAAACATAAGCGATCAATAAAATTACCTATCGTTCCTGCAATCATGAACACAAGTGCATATTGTGTAATCTTATCTTTTTTATCCATTGTAAAATAAAAATAAAACATAATCCCTAAAGCAAGCAAGGTTACAATATAGAAAAAAATCATTTTTCCTTCCATCATGCTCCAGGCAGCACCTGTATTATGTACATACGTCAAATTAAAAAAGCCTGGTATAATTTCCTTACTGTCCCCTAACGCAAATGTATTGCTGATTCCTATTTTACTTAGCTGATCCGCAACTATTAACAAAATTCCTACTGCTATATGTTTAACTCTCATAACGATTGTATCCTTTCTAAAAATGGTGTTACCATTTTACATAAGCGAACCAATTATAACAAAGTTTTATACTATCGTCCACCATACATTTCAGACATTTTAACTATTAAAAGTTAAACATCATAAATAATAGAATATTTATATATTTTCAAAAAGACGTATAAAAAACATTTTAAAACCATCTTCTAGAGCAGATGTACTTACATCCTTTGCGGCAATATCATAGTAATATTTTCCACTTGCAATATCTTTAGACAAGGAATCTAAAGGAAATCCATGTACTCGTTTTCTATGAGGTTTTGAAACGAGCAAAAATGGCTCTGTAGCTAGTGAATCATCCATGCTTGAATAACAAGTATTTTCATTAAATACAAAGGATATTGTATTTCTATATCTACCAGTCATTTCTCCTCCATGTTTCTCAATTTACGAATAAATAAGGGATTTATGATTAATATTCTACTCATATAAAAGTTTTTTATAAGTACACTATCAAGAATACATATTCATTTTATTTAATAAATCCAATTTAATATTATTTTATTTTTGACCTTCGACATTGGGACGCCACGTTGCAAAACGTTTTAGCGCTTCTTCATCTCTGCCATAAAAAGGCTGATTTTTATCAATACTTGCAATTTTCATCATATCCTCTTTCGTCAAAGTGAAATCAAAAATATCAATATTTTCTTTAATGTGCGGCTCTGACTTAGAGCCTGGAATCACAATAACATTCATCTGCGTATGCCATTTCAGCACAATTTGTGCTGGACTTTTTTTATATTTATCTGCTAACTCCTCAATAACTCTTTCTTTCAAAATTGATTTGTTATCACGACCACCTAATGGATACCATGCTTGCATAACAATGTTGTTTTTTGAAAGTAGTTTTTTCAGCTCTGTCTGTGGATAATAGGGGTGTGCTTCTACTTGAATTAATGCAGGGACAACTGAGCAATTATCTAATATTTCCTGAATTTCTTGGATATTAAAATTGGAAATTCCTATCGCTTTGAGTTTTCCCTCCGTATATGCTTTTTCTAATTGTCTATAACCAGCCAGATAATTTGCAGAGGGCTGATGTAAAATCATCAGGTCTATATATTCTGTATCTAACCTCTTTAATGTTTCTTCTATTGCATCTTCATCTTCATAGAAGGATGGCCATAATTTAGTTTCAAGAAATATCTTATCACGAGAAAGTCCCGATTTTTTCATTCCTCTTCCAACAGCTTTTTCATTAACATATGCATTAGCAGTATCTATTAATTCATATCCATTTTTCAATGCATATGTGACAGCATTTTCAGCATCATCTGGCGAAAGTAAATATGTACCTAATCCAATCATAGGCATCTTAATGCCATTATTTAAAGTAATATAATTCATAACTCTGTTCTCCTTTTTATTCTTTTTGTTTATCTGGGTCTTGATAACGAATTATTTTCGCAGGAACTCCTCCTACTACTGCATAGTCTGGAATATCTTTTGTTACTACTGCTCCTGCTCCTACAACAGCATATTTGCCAATAGTTACCCCAGGACAAATCGTTACATTCATACCAATCCATGCATTTTCTTTAATGGTAACCTTTCCATATGTATAAATGGTATGTCGTTCGTTCATGTCATGATTAATTGTTGCAATCCGAACACCTGGTGCAATCATAACTCCATCTTCAAATTCAATGCCACCAGATGACGATAAAATAGCAGAATGATTAATAAAAACGTTTTTTCCAAACTTCACACGATTACCAAAATCACAAATAAATGGTGTTAAAATTCTAACATCTTTAAGACTTTTTCCAAACAGTTCCTCCAAATATTGAATATATGACGGATCATCTGGCAATACTGCATTTGCTTTAGCACAAAGCGTTCTTGCACGAAGCATTTCATCAGCAGCTTCTTTAAAATAACCTTCACATACATCAGTCGGACCGCCTTGTTCCATTAAACTATATACGTATCCTTTTTCATAATTCATTTTTTACCCACCTTTCAATTATATCTGTTGCTTCATCTACCGAACCTCCCAATATTGCAAGTCCTGATGATACTTTTGAACCTTTGGCAAATTGTGATATTTCTTTTTCTGTTGAAGAAAGACCGCTTCCTTCATGTGTACAAAAAGGGTGTATTACCTTACCCTTAAAATCAAACGCTTCTAAAAATGTATATACTGCCATAGGCATAGTTCCCCAATAATTTGGATAGCCTAAATATATTTCATCATAGTTCTCAAAATTTTTTGGTAAAGAAATAAGTGGAGGTCTTGCATTTGCTTGTAAATCTTTCTTTGCTTCTTTAACGCAAATATTATAATCACTGTTATAGGGGTTCTTTTGTTCTAATTTAAATAAATCAGCACCTGTAAACTTAGCAATTACTTTTGCAACTTTTTCGGTATTTCCAATCTTTATATACTTCATTACACCATTGAAGTAATTCTCGTCTGCCCTTGAATAAAACACCACGAGTTGATATGATCCCACTAAAGTAGACACACGAAATAAACAAACGTGTATCTATGGAGGTGGGATTTTTCTATGGGAAGAAAGCCAAAGTTATCAACAAAAGAAAAAGTATATATTTGTGAACAATATTTAAACAGAGAGAAAAGTGTAAGAGAGCTTGTCAATGATTTTAATATCGATAAGAAGACAATAAGTACATGGATAAAGATGTATCAGTCATTGGGACCTAGATGTTTCAACCATAAAACACATAATGCAAAATATACTAAAGAGTTCAAACAACAGGTAGTTCAAGCATATTTTGCAGGAGAAGGTTCTCTCGTAGATATTGCCATCAAATATGAAATTCCTTCATACAGTACTGTCAGAAGCTGGATTAAGAAGTATAATAACCTTGAAGAACTTAAGGATTATGATCCTAAGCCGGAGGTTTATATGAAAGATCGCAGCAGAAAAACAGCAAAAGAAGAACGTATTAAAATCGTAAATTACTGTTTGGAACACAACAAGAATTATAAGGAGACAGCTGAACTATTTGATATTTCATACACGCAGATATATCAATGGGTTAGAAAATATCTATCAGCTGGAGAGGAAGGTCTTATCGATCGTCGCGGACAGCACAAGACTGAAGAACAGCTAAGCGAAACAGAGAAACTGCAACGTAAGGTAAAACTTCTTGAGCATCAGCTTAAGGAAATGGAAATGGAGAATGAGCTCTTAAAAAAAGTACAGGAAATCGAAAGGAGGCGGTATTCTCCAAAACGAAAAACGAAGCGAAATACTTAGCTATCAGAGAACTTCATGAAGCAAAGAAATATAGTATCAGCTGGATGTGCAAACGATTAGGTGTTAAACGTTCAGCCTATTATAAATGGCTGAATCGCTCTATTACAGCCAATGAACAGGAAGATATGAAACTAGCAGAAATCATCATGGAATATCATCAGAAATATGGTGGGATTTTAGGTTATCGCAGAATGCGTATCTTCATCAATCGTAAATATAATAAGCACTATAATACGAAACGTGTTCGTAGAATAATGAGGATTCTTGGGATTCATTCTGCAATCAGAGGAAAAAGAACCTGTTGTACGGTTTCAAACAAGCTGAATCAAAAAGCTGAGAATATACTCCACCGAGAATTTGAAGCATCTGGACCAAATGAAAAATGGACAACCGATGTAACGGAGTTCAAAGTCCCACATTCGCAAGAAAAACTATATCTTAGTGCATTTTTCGATCTGTATGATCGTTCTATTATCGCATGGTCTATTAGTAATCGAAATGATAATGCACTTGTGTTAGACACCTTCAATCAAGCAATCAAGCTAAATCCAGATGCTCACCCGCTATTTCATTCAGATCGGGGTTTTCAATATACAAGCCCGGTATTCCAGCACAAGCTGAAGGAACAAGGAATGACGCAGTCCATGTCAAGAGTAGCGTGTTGTCTGGATAATGGTCCAACAGAAGGTCTATGGGGAATCATTAAAACAGAAATGTATAAGATATATGATATCCATAATAAAGAGAGCTTGGTGGAAGCAATTAGCAAATACATCGATTTCTATAATCATCAACGTTATCAAACGAGATTTGATTCAAAAGCACCAATGGAAGTAAGAATAGAAGCTATCAATAATGAAAAACCAAAACATTATCCAATCGCATTTAATCCAAGAATCGCAAAATATAAGGAGTCACTCAAAAACAAAACCCAATCAGCATGATGCCAATTGGGTAATAAATTTTACTTATTTAGTGTGTCCACTTGACAGGGACCAGATCAAGTTTTTTCATTCTTTTTTTTCTTTTTTCCATATCAATTTTCCTGTCCTTAACGCTTCCTCATAACGAAAAATTTTAAATGATAATTTATCCATAGTTTTTTCGATGTTGTTTTTTTGTTCTTTTAATATCTCCATTTGACTATTTAAAAGTTCTAATCTTGCTGGAATTGTCTTATCTCCCTGTTGAAACAGTCTTACATATTCAATCATAGCTTCAATAGGTAATCCTGCACTTCTCATACAAATTGCCAATTCTACCCACTTTAAATCTTCTTCTTGATAGTCACGTATTCCACCAGATGTTCTGGTAACTTCAGGTATCATTTTAATTCGTTCATAATATCGCAAAGTATCTTGACTAATATGATATTTTTCTGCAACTTCTTTGATTGTCAATTTTCAATCACCTCCCGCTGAAAACACTATACAACTTAGAGTTTACTCTAAGTCAAGAAATTTTCTTATTTTTTTATGTGATTTTTATTCTTATAGCAATCAAATTGTATATGAAACAGATGGAGTCTTTGTCGAATTGTCAATGGGTTTGACAATTATACGCCATTTCTTCCTCCTGTTAGCACAGAAAAAGGAAAAGGGGATATTCGTTCTAACAATTTTTGAAACTTCAAATGCTGGATAAATTTTTTAAGTGGATAAAAATCATACACATGTATACTCTTTCCATTGATATAGTCTGTTATATACTTGCGTAGCTGTTCTAACTCATCTTCCAGACATTCTTCCTCGCTGTCAAAGAAATTATCATAAATAAACGTCTAAAAAGAAAACCGATAGAGATAGATACACAACAATTTATTCTCCTGCATGGTAAAGAACTATAACAAACACCACGCAGACAATCCCCTGCCATATATCTATCACATCGTACATACTACGCCTACGTTCTGTACAAGATTGGCAAGCAGGAACATGAAACCGAAATATTTACAATACATCATGACACATTCCAACTTCAGTTTCACGATGAACTGGTATGCTTATGCATCCATAGATACCGCAAAATCAGAGGTTTGACGTCTTATTACATAAGAAGGATTTACCACGATTGACAGAGAAAACATAAAAAAACCGCCATAAGCAGTTTTTCGTTCTTCCTTTTTATAAAAGAAATGGAATTAGGAAAGTATGTGCATCAAGGAGGATGAACTTGACAAAAGTTTTTCTTTTATAAAAAGTATATAAGATTTCTTTAAATCTTGTACATACTTTATCACACATAAAAATAATTTTCAATATTTTTCTGTAAGAAAATGCTTTTATTTATGAAAATAATTTCAAAAATACATTCTTTTTCCATAAATCGATAAAACAACTTTCAATTTACACCTTTCTTTTCCATAAACATTTATAAGATATATAGATAAACAGCATAAATATAAGACTAGTGCCAGAGAAAATCATCAAAAAAAGCAAAATAGAAGTATTATAAATAGCCGACCAATTTACTATAAATGATAAGGAATAAAAAGCAAAGCTTAGCAGTATTATCATACATAGGAAAAAACTTCTTTTTACCGATAAAAGCTCCTTCCAATTCCCTTCATTTAGTACATGAAGATTAAAATTAGAAAACTTAAGTTCTTTTATGCTTTCCCCCTGGTATTTTTCAATACGCTTTTTTAATGCTTTCATTAGCGTAGAAACAAAAACTAAGATATAAATCACATTAACCAGTACTTCCCATGGTTTTATTAATAACTTACCTATATCATATCCTAAAACACCATTTAACAAACCCGATCCTAGAATAGATATTAGGTTAAAGGGAATCCTTAATAATAGAAGCAAAACAAGAACAACAAAAATCTCAAACAAGAAACTTAAAATCTTTCCTAAATCCATAGAAAACAAGGAACAAACTATCCTTTTACAATTTTCTAATACAAAATTCAAACTTCTATCCTCTTGCTCACTTGTTTGTTTCATTTCTTCAACATTGATTTTATAAGCATCCAAAATTTCATCAACCAATTCATTGAAATCTCCAAAATCCTGTATTGCTTCTTCTTCATCTTTTCCTTCCTGCATCTTCATTTCAATATGCGTACGATATTCATCCAGAATGTCCTGTCGCTCCTTTTCATTTAGAATATGCAAACGTTTTTCTAGCAGGCTTAGAAATTCATCTTTTTTCATCTGTATCACTCTCCTCTATAAACCGATTCACTCTTTCATAAAATGTATGCCAATCTTCCAATAAAGCTTTCATACGTTCTTTTCCAATAGCTGTCATTCGATAATATTTTCTAGAAGGTCCTTCTTTTGATTCTACCAGATATGTTTCAAAATAATGTTCATTGGTAAGTCTGCGAAGCAAAGGATATAATGTCCCCTCATTAACATCAACAATCTTTCCTACCTCTGATACAAGTTCATATCCATACTTATCTTTATTGTTTAAAGACAATAAAACAATAAGTTCTAATACTCCCTTTTTAAATTGAGCATTCATGGCATCACCTCTTTGCAGATATATTCTACCCCTCACTACTGTGCAATGTCAAGTACTGTATATATTATAATACTAAAAAGCAGATGATTTTAATCTTTTACGATTTCTTTCATCTGCTTTTTATATCATTTATTTGTACTTCCAAATCCGCCATTTCTTATTTCTTTTACATCATCATCTTCACAAATACCAAAAGGAAGAAAAATACCCTGCATAAATCCAGCTTGTGCTTTCAATTCAACAACCTTTTGTTCTGTTGTATCATTTGTTAATTTTGAAAACATATGTCCTTCATTATCAGAATAGAAATAATCACTGTCAATAATTCCAACTGTGTTGTTTAACTGTAAACGATATTTAAACCCTAATGAACTTCTTGGAAACAGCTGCAAGACCCAGCCTTCTGCTATTTCTACACGTATTCCTGTAGGTATCTTTATAATTTCTTTTGGCTGTAAAACAATATCTATAGGCAAAAAGAAATCATATCCTGCAGAACCACTGGTAGCTCTTCTTGGAAGCTGAATACTTTCATAGATTTTCACCACTTCATCTTTTGAAGTATTTGGAAAAGTATCTAACCAGTCTTTTTCAAACTGTTCATAACTCACTTTATAAAATTTCGCAATTCTTTGCATATCATCACCTGCTATCCTTGTTTCTTATACTGCTGCAATGCCTTTGAAATCTGATCTGGGCAGGAAGTAGCTTTCCCTCCGCAGCGAACCCCGCAAAATGCATCAATCACTTCATCAATTGTTTTGTTTTCAAGAATACGTGAAATTCCTAAAAGATTTCCTGGACATCCTCCAACAATTGTAACATGTCGAATAATATCTCCATCCATTTCAAAACGCATTTCTCTTGAACATACCCCTTGCGGTTTATAAATAAATGTTTCCATATCTTTCATCCTTTCCCTATCATAGTCTATGCTGTAATCGCTCTACAACAGAATCTGCTAAAAAAGCAATAAACAATCCACTTGGAATCCCTAATAAGATCAAAAGTGGTAAGATTGCCTGCATAAAAAACTGCTGATATATAAATGTTACCATTATGACCTGTCCAATCGCATGAAAAACACTTCCTGCAACACTAACCCCATAGATACTCATAGGGGTAAACTTTTTAGCAAGCAAACATGCAATTGAACTTAATATCACGCCACTTAAAGAAAGCCAAAATCCTGTTCCAAACAAAGTTCCTTTCAATAAAGATGCAAAAATCACTCTTGTTAAATTTACACCTATCATAATTTTAAAATTAAACAAATATAAGGCAATCAACCCTACAATATTTGCTAAACCTAAACGAAAACCTGGTACAGGAAGAGGCAATGGTATCATTGATTCAACCATATGAAACAAAACACTTAATGCCACCAGCATCGTAATTGTCGTCATTTTCTTTGTCTTATTCATCATTGAATCACCACATCCACATCCCCTTCTTCAGAAGAGAAAATCTGTACTACAATATCATTGGGAAGACATACGATTGGACGATTCACATCATCTACCCAGCCTTGAATAGAACATAAATGATTAGGAGATGTTTCTTTTTCAACACGAACTTCTCCATCTTTTACTTCTACATGTACAACCCCCAAAGTTCCTTCTACTTCATAGGTTGCATCTTCATTTAACGGTTTACGCAGCACTTCCTTATCTTTATAATTTACGACGACTTCTTTTTCACTGTTTTGTGTAAGCATTTGTTTCCATAAAGAAGGAAGATACAAACCAAAAGCTATAAAAACTACCAATAGGATAAATATTTTATCCGCTTTATTCATACACTTTCCTCCTCTTATAATATTTAGCCATTCTATTATAACTGGGGAAGGTATGCATTGCAAATACTATTTAAAAAAGACAACGATTATTATGAATCATTGCCTTCTATTTCTTATTCTTTGCATCCATTTCTGCTTGTTTGATTGCTTCTATAAAAGTATCTACACGAATTGTACAGCCTGTTTTTAAATCTTCATTAACACTTTTTCCTTTTTCATCTGTTTTAATATTTTCGATTCCATGCGTTTTTACATAATCTTCAAAAAACAAGACTTGCTCATACCATTCTTTTCCAATGCTGCTAGCCTGTTTCATTCCATAGCTATTTTGCAGCTGCTTCTTTGTTTTATCAACATCGGCTACAGTTTCATCTATCGACACTTCCTGAATTTTATTGTCTTTTAATATAACTTTTGCAGTTGTGATTTCTCCATTATCTTGCGTAACTTGTGCACTGCCTTCCATTTTTGAACTGCATCCGCAAAGAAGAAAAGAACAGACCATTATAAAGAAGAATTTCATAATCATATATCATCCTTTCTTTATTAATATGTTCTCTTTTCTTTATCTTATTCATTTAAAACTGTAATACTGCATGAATTGCTTTTTTCCATTTTGTTAAGTTTGTTTCTCTTGTTTGTGTATCCATCTTTGGTGTAAAACAAGCGGATACTTGAAAATACTTTCGTATTTCTTCCTGATTTTTCCAAAACCCACAGGCAAGTCCTGCTAAATAAGCAGCACCAAGTGCTGTTGTTTCAAAAATGACTGGTCGAATAACCTGTGTCTTTGTAATATCACTTTGAAACTGCAACAAGAAAGAATTCGCAGAGGCACCTCCATCTACCTGCAGTTTTTCTATCTGCATATTACTATCTTCCTGCATAGCACATAATACATCATTTGTCTGATAAGCCAAAGATTCTAATGCAGCACGAACAATTTGTTCTTTGCTTGTTCCTCTGGTAAGTCCAAAAACAGCACCTTTTACATCTGGTTTCCAATAAGGAGCACCTAACCCTGTAAAAGAAGGAACAAAGACAACACCGCCATTATCTTCACAATGTACTGCCATCTTTTCACTTTCGCTGCTATCAGAAATGATTTGTAAATTATCTCTTAGCCACTGAATCACTGCTCCAGCTATAAAAACACTGCCTTCTAAAACATACGTGCACTCTCCCTGTATGCTCCACCCTGCACATGTCAATAAACCATGTTTTGAGTGAATTCTTTTATTTTTGGTATTCATCAGCAAAAAACAACCTGTTCCATATGTATTTTTTACACTTCCTGCTTCAAAACATGTTTGTCCAAATAAAGCAGCCTGCTGATCTCCAATCATTGAAGCAATTGGAATTGGCTGTGCAAATAACCCCTTTACATGACCAAATATTTTAGATGAATCTACGATTTCAGGAAGCATACATTTTGGTATATTCCAAAGTTTTAGTAATTCTTCATCATATTGCAATGTATCTAAATTCATTAACATGGTTCTTGAAACATTGGAAACATCACTCATATGACATTCTCCCTGTGTTAGTTTCCATAACAGCCAGCTATCCATCGTACCAAACAATAATTCTCCTCGTTCTGCTTTTTCCTGTGCCCCTTCCACATGGTCTAAGATCCAGCGAATTTTACTTGCGGAAAAATATGGATCAAGTAAAAGACCGCATTTTTCCTTAATCCACTCTTCTTTTCCTTCCTGTTTAAATTTTTCACAATAGGAATTGCTTTGCCTAGACTGCCAAACGATTGCGAAATAAATAGGCTGTCCACTTTTTTTATCCCATACAACCGTGGTTTCCCTTTGATTTGTTATCCCAATAGCCGCAAGTTCTTCCTCCTTGACACCTGTTTTTGCCAGCACTTCAAACATGACACCAACCGTACTTGCCCATACATCATTTGCATTTTGTTCAACCCATCCTGGATGAGGATAATAGTTTTCTATTTCTTTTTGTGCAATTCCTACCATATTGCTGTCATGGTCAAAAAGAATTGCACGTGTACTTGTCGTACCCTGATCAATTGCCATTATATATTTTTTCATAGAAACCTCCTCTTTATATATTTTATTATATATGAAAAAACAGCTCATCGAAAGCTGTTTTTTCATATCCTCTATTTATTAGAATGTATATTTCCAGACATAACTTCTTTTATCTTCTTAATATGTTTATGCAGATAACTCATTGCCTGATTACAGATATCCACTTCCTGATATAAGAAAGCATCTTCACTGGCAAATGCCATTTCTTTTACATCATGATATATAGATAAAGCATTTTCATACCCTATTAAAGCCTTATCATAATCTTTGATTTCTTCATAAATAGATGCCATTTCTTTAATACCGTTTGCTAATTCTTTGTTCTCTATATCTTTATGTAAACGTATATCATATCCATTTTGATAAAAATAAAGAGCTTTATCAATATTGCCATTTAAGTGGTACAATGCCCCAACACGATCACTTGCATCTGCTGCTGCCATTGCCTCCATATAGCCTTGTCCCATTCTTTCTGCCTGCAAAAGATAATGATTCAAAATTTCATATGCCTTTTCAGCCATATCCAAAGCTTGCTGAAGCTGATGGTTTTTTTCCAGTAAAACAGAATACTGCAAATATTCTTCTGCTGCTATACTGCTGTATTCCCCATATTCTTTTTGAATCCAAGACAAATATACTTTGAAATGAACAATAGCCTTTTCATAGTCTTTATTAAGTTCGTAAATATCTGCAAGACGAAGATGAAGATCCGCTATTTCTTCTTCGTTATGGGTATCAATTGCCTCTTTTAATCCTTCTTCCAGCATCGCGATACCTTTATCACGATAAGCTTCCTGCTCCCCATACATAATAGCTATACTTTTTTGTATAAGTGATGCTTTTTCACATCCTGTTCCCATTTCTTCCTCATAAAGCTCTATTGCCCGCTCATAATATAGAAGTATTTCTTCTACACCTACTTCTTCCAGTACTCCTGTATCCAAGTGAAGGCCATCCGCCAAAAGCGCATAAGCATCTCCAAGCAATTCCTTATGTTCTATATCTTCATCTAATAGTTCTATCACATATTTTGCAGTGGAACATGTTTTTTCTACATCTTCTTTCATAAGATAAATCTTTGCGATTTCCAAAAGGATAGATGCATGAACCGCCGTATTTGTTTTATCCACCAGCAATTGTAAAGAATATGCCATCTGCAGGTAATACATCGCCTGTTCCAATTTTCCATTTTCTCTTGCAGATATTCCATGATAATATATAAATTCAAGTTCTTCTTTTGATGGAGCAGATAACAGTTTTGTATGATATTTGCTGTACTCCTGCAATCCTTCCATAAGAGAAAACTGCTGGTCACATGGCTTACAGGTAAAATTGCCATATATATATGGCAGCATCGAATTTAAATCTTCTTCCTGCATTTCATCTAAATAATGTTTAAACATAAAATAAGGATCATACACACCTGCATGCTCTTTTCTAAATACCGGCTGAATTTTTCCTTCACTTTCATCTCCTGGAAGCAAAGAAGGAAGTTCATATACACGTCCGCAATAAGGGCATTGAAAAGAAGCACCAGAAGAAAACAGACCATGTACAAATAAAAGCAAGCCATCAACCCCAAAATCCATTAATGAAAAATACACATGTGCAAGATATGTTTTATCTTCTTCTGCAATATCGATTAACTGCTTTGGATACATGAGAAAACGCAAACGATATCGTAAAAAGCAAAGACTGTCATGATACATCGTATAAATTTCTTTTCCAAATCCAAACAGGTTGATCTGCATAAAACGGCATTTTTGCATTGCTAAAAATACAATCAGCTGCAAGATATCAGGACTCTCTTCTTTTTCATTAAGCAAAGAAGAAAGTTCTGTAAAAAGCAACACCATACTCTCTACATTAAATTCCTGTTCCATTCGCTCCTGTATTTCTTTTAATACAGCAGCCAGTTCATTTCCACTTGCCTCATAAATACGTTTTCTATACTGCTTCATTTCTTTTTGAAGCTTTATATCCTTTTTATCTTCTATTCTATCCTTCATATTCTTACACCATTCCTGTCTATAACCCATTATAACATGTTTTCTTTTAGCTTATCCACAAGACATCTCATCTATAATTTCTTTTAAATAAAGAAGTGCTGTTCTCATATTTTTCTGAGAGATAGAGGCAAAAGAAAGCATAAGTTCATGATGGTTTGCTGTATTGAGATAAACTCCTTTTTCTTGAAGTCGAGATTGTATATACTTGCTATTACCTTTTGGCAGTTCTAAATGAAAACATAATGCCGCTTCTTCCAGCCATACAGAGGTATTTGGAAATATTTCTTTTAATACATCTTCCATCTCCCTGCAGCGTTTCCCATACTGTTTTGATAGACGTTTTACATGTTTTTCTAAATGTCCATCTATGATATACTGAGCCAATGCCATTTGTTCTATTTTACTGGCAGTAGGAGCATAGCTTTTCTTGCGCTTTTCATACTCTTTTAAATAAGGAAGAGGCAATACCAGATAACTTATACGAAACGCAGGAGGTAAAATTCTTGAAAAAGAGCCAATATAAAACACATGTTTACCAACATCCATACCTTGCATTGAAGGCTGTATACGACTTCGATAACGCAATTCACCATTATGATCGTCTTCTAAAATATAAGAATTTGTTTTTTCTGCCCAGTGCAGCAATTCTATTTCCTTATCTTTGGATATCGGTTTATAGGTAGAGGTAAACGCTCCGCTATGAACGTATAATAAGGTAATATCGTAACGATACAATTCATCCATATTGTATCCATCCTCTGTTTTGCTTATGTATTTTATGGTAAAACCAAAATCCTGAAAAACTCGCTTTGCCTGTATAAAGGAATTGGATTCCATCGCAATCACACTATTTTTGGGAAGCATTCCACATATGATATAAAGCAGTGACTGAAAGCTGGAACCAATAAGAATCTGTTTTATATCACATAATACCCCACGCATACTATAGGCATACTTTTGTAATGCCAAACGAAGTGTATATTCCCCCTGAGCATCACCATAAGTCGAAATCAGTTCTTTATTCTGCAGCACTTCTTTTAAATATTTTTTCCATAATACTTTATCAAAAAGTTCTACATCAATTGTTCCAGTCTGCAAATCGAAAAGAATATTCTGTTGTTTTTTGGAAAGAGTTTCCTGCATTAGCTGTTTTCGAAAGGCAACACTTTCTTTTTCAACATCAACATAGAATCCTTTATGTTCTAGCGCATATACATACCCTTCATCTATCAGTCTTATATAGGCTTTCTCTATACTTGTTCTTGATACTTTCCACATCTGTTCACACTGTCGTATACTTGGAAGTTTATCCCCTTTTTTTAAATAACCATGTAAAATATCTTCTTTTATTTTATCATAAATCTGTAGATATACATATTTCCCTTTCTTTTTTTCAAAACTAATATTCTGTATATTCATATAATCACTTCCATAGCTAGTATAACATAAAACTGTGTACTAAATATTTATATAATTTGTGTATTTTTTAATGCACAGTTCTTTGTTAGAATAAACAGGAAGGAGGCTTATTATGAAAAATGATACAGTAAAAGAACTTGTATGGTCCTCTTTGGGTATTGCTTTAGTCTTTTTGGCAACATTTTTATTAAAAATCCCAAATGGCATTCAAGGCTATGTCCATATGGGAGATGGGTTCATCATGCTGTTTTCCAGCGTCTTATCACCTTTATGCGCAGTTCTGGTTGCCGCAGCAGGAAGTGCACTTGCAGACATCGCTGGAGGATATGCATATTTTGCTTTGTTTACGCTCATAATTAAAGGACTGGAAGCATTTCTTATAGCAAAGATTTTCCAAAAAAGCAAGTTACGTTTTGTAAGCTATTTTACAGGTTCAATCGTTATGATTTTTGGATATTTTTTAACTGATGCCTTTATAAATCAGAGCTGGTACTTAGCACTTACTGGTATTCCAGGAAACATCATACAGGCAGCAGTTGGCATTCTCATAGCTTTCCTGATTTATCCTCTTTTTATCTCTAATTTTAAAAAGTGATACATCGTTTATCGCTTTTTTTATTTCCAAAAGAAAATAGATGTAAGTAAAATATTTTAAAATGTAACCGCTATTTCAACAAAAGGGATTGTCTTTTAAAAAAAAGAGGAGTACAATGACGGAGTTTGAAAGGAGTCGACAAAAAATGGAATATGGTTTTATTTTTGATGTGGCACTTATTCTGGCTACCACTAAAATTTTAGGTATGGCAACTCGCCGCGTGAAACTTCCTCAGGTTGTTGGTGCGTTATTGGCTGGTTTGATTCTTGGCCCTGCCTGTTTAGGGATTCTTCATGAAACAGAGTTCATCAATCAGCTCGCAGAATTAGGTGTTATCGTCTTAATGTTTGATGCCGGATTGGAAACCGACATTAATGAGTTGAAGAAATCCGGTAAAAATTCCTTCATTGTTGCGACATTGGGGGTTATCGTTCCATTCGTTGGAGGATTTCTAGTTGCTCAGGCTTATGGATTAGGGACTACAGATGTATTGAGAAGTGTATTTATTGGTCTTATCTTAACAGCTACTTCTGTAAGTATTTCTGTTGAAACTTTAAAAGAAATGGGACGTTTATCCACTCCATCTGGAAACATTATCTTAGGAGCTGCTTTAATTGATGACATTTTGGGAGTTATTTTATTAACTGTTGTTACAAGTTTTGCAGATCCAAATGTAAACATTGCAATGATGGCATTTAAAATCATCGCCTTCTTTGCATTAAGCGGTGTAGTAGGTTTCTTATTACACAAAGGATTCCAGGTTTGGATGCAGCGTCATGATCGCGATTTAAGAAGATTTGCTGTTTTCTCTTTTGCTTTCTGTTTGCTTTATTCATTTATTGCAGAAGAATTCTTCGGTGTAGCAGATATTACAGGTGCTTTCCTTGCTGGTTTGATTATTTCTAATACCTCAAGAGCTACCTATGTTTCTTCTCGTGTTGGAATCTTATCATATATGCTGTTATCACCACTGTTCTTTGCTAATATCGGTTTAAAGGTAGTTCTTCCTCAAATGAATTTTATGATCGTTTCCTTTACGATTATCATTTGTATTGTTGCAATCTTATCTAAAGTTATTGGATGTGGACTTGGTGCTAAACTATGCGGATGTCCAAATACAAGAGCTTTACGTGTTGGTGTAGGTATGATTTCTCGTGGTGAGGTCGCCTTGATCATCGCAATGAAAGGAATCGCTTTGGGTATGATGGATGAACAGTTTATTGCCCCTGTGATTCTAATGGTTGTTGTAACAACAGTAATCACACCAATCTTGTTGAAATTTGTTTATAATCCTAAATACGACACGGTTGAGTACCAAAGCAGTAAACTTGTTGACAGCTATGAAAAATCAAAAGACTTTGAACGTGCTTCACAGGCACTGTTACGTCAACATGATCAGGTCAATACTGAAAACAAATAGTATTTTATAAACTAAGATGCCACACAGGCATCTTTTTATTTACCTGCTAATACGCTGGATAAAAAAAAGTATCGCTTTAATAGTGATACTTTTACTTATGATATAAATAACAGTCTTTTGTATGATCATTAACAATTCCTATTGCCTGAAGATACGAATAAATAATCGTTGAACCTACAAAAGACATTCCTCTTTTCTTTAAATCCTTTGATATAGTATCCGATAATGATGTAGTAACTGCTACCTCATCTCCCTCTAAATATATGATATTACCATTCGTAAACTTCCATATATAAGAAGAAAAAGAGCCAAATTCCTTTTGTATGCAAAGAAAAACCTTTGCATTCTTAACAGCTGAGCGTATTTTTAAACGATTACGAATAATCCCTTTATCCTGCATCAACGACTCTATTTTATCTTCTTGATACAAAGCTATTTTACATGCATCAAAGTTATCAAAAGCTTTACGAAAGTTTTCCCGTTTTTTCAAAATCGTAAGCCAGGATAATCCTGCCTGAAATGATTCCAGCAAAAGCATTTCAAATAGTTTGGTATCATCATAAACAGGTTTTCCCCATTCCTCATCATGATATCGAACATAAATATCTTCAGTATCTTGAGCCCATTTACACCTTATCTTACACATACTTCATAGACATGCTTTCTACTAAATGTCCTACTTCTTCACATGCATCGCATGCTTTTTCCATTCGATCATAAATCGACTTCCACTGTATAACTTCTATTGGATCCATGCCAGAAGAAAATAACTTTCTTGTTGTGTCTGCAAAAAGTAAATCTCCTTTATCTTCTAACAAATCAACCGAACGGATACAATCCTCCACTTTTTCGTTGTATTCCATTTTTTCAATTGCCTTCATTAACTGTGAAACAGCATCACAGCATTTCACAATAACTTTTCCATATGCCTGTGCATCTTCTTTAATTTCTTTAATGTTATAAATATGAAGTCCAATAGAAACATCTTCAACCATATCTACAACATCGTCCAGCGCATTGCATAAGGCCGCAATATCTTCATGTTCAAATGGCGGTCGATTATCTTTAGCAAGTGCACTTAACACATCATGTTTACGCTGATCTGCATCATTTTCATAATGATGCATCGTCTGTAAATGTGCTTCCATCATCGATGGATCATAATTTTTTAAAACCTTCATCAATTCCAATGCACATGAACATGCTGTATCTGCCATCAACTGAAATGTTAGATAATAATTGAATCTTTTTTTCTTAATCATATTTTATACCTCTATATCCCCTAAACAAATATAAAAATATTTTAACACAAATAACCTTTCAACTCAATTTTATTTACAAGAATACTATAAACAATTTTAACTCATTCGATAATGTCCAACAAGATCTTCTCTTTTTTCTAAAATATCTTCCTCATAATTGAATTGGAAAGAATGCTCATGGTGAATGATAAAAGGAATTCCTTTCTTATTTCTTTTATTGGATACAATTCCTATATGATTTTTAAATACAACAATATCTCCTCCCTGCCAATTTTTTATATCATAAATATCTGTTGTAAGAGATTTTGCGTTATGATCAAAAAACACTTTCAAATTTCTTACTCTTCGAAAATCAATGTTTTTATCTATAATATCAATCTGATATTCTTTTTGGTTTTTCTTAATATCTTCATCTACAAGCTCCATAAGGTCATATCCTGCATCTTTTAAACCAAAGGCTACTACATCGCTACATACACCATATTCATCATCCGGATACCCACCACTATAATACTTGCTTTTATATTTTGGCTTTGTAGCTATATAACTTCTTACATTTTGTAAAATATCACTTTGGTCATCCATTCCATCTTTATCTTTGTCTATTGTACTTTTATATGTAACAATATTAAAATCTTCATCTGTATATTTCTTATGCGGCAATATATGAAAACTATTCATAAAATACCAGCATAAACAAATTCCTGCAATAACAAATCCTACTTTCTTTTTCATATTTCTCCCTGCTTTCTTTCTTTTAGATTACACTATACAGAGATTTTATATATAAAGAATTTCTTACATCTTTCATACAAAATGTTTGCCAAATCAGAAAAAGAAAAGCTCCTCATGGGAGCTTAACTTCTTACTTTTCTAGTTCATTCATAGAAATTGTTGTAAAGTTTAAAGATTCTAATACTTTTAGAATTGCATTTGCTGTATCAAAAGATGTAAAGCAGCTGATGTTATTTTCTGCCGCAACACGACGAATCAAGAATCCATCATTTGTAACTTCTTTGTCATTTGACATCGTATTTACAACATAATTTACCTGTCCCTGACGAATAACATCAAGTACATTCATTTCATCGCCTTCTTCAGAAATCTTGTTTACAACTTTTACATACAATCCGTTTTCTTTTAAATAACTTGCTGTCCCAGCAGTTGCACAAATTCCATAGCCGATAGAAGAGAAACGTTTTGCTATTGTTAATGCTTCTTCCTTATCCTGATCCGCAATCGTCATCAAGACAGTACCATGATTTGGAATTTTAATTCCGCTTGCAAGAAGAGCCTTATACAATGCTTTTTCTAATGTAATATCTCCTCCAAGAGCTTCTCCAGTAGATTTCATTTCTGGGCCTAATACTGTATCAACACTTCTTAATTTTGCGAAAGAGAATACTGGTGCTTTTACAAACACTCTGTTTTCTTCTTCTTTGACACCTTCTTCATATCCCTGTTCTTTTAAAGAATGACCAAGAACACAGCGAGTAGCGATATGGCTCATAGGAACTCCTGTGATTTTGCTTAAGAATGGAACGGTACGAGAAGATCTAGGATTTACTTCCAGTACATATACATTATCATCTTTATCTACGATAAACTGAATGTTATATAAACCTACAAAGTGGAATCCTTTTCCAATACGCATACCATAATCGATAATTGTATCTTTTACTTTCTGTGAAATGCTTTGTGGAGGGTATACAGAAATAGAGTCTCCAGAGTGAATTCCAGCACGCTCAATATGTTCCATTACTCCTGGAATATAGACATGTTCCCCATCACAAATCGCATCGATTTCCAACTCTTTACCAACGATATATTTATCTACTAGAATTGGTGCATCATGACTGATTTCTTTTACTGCAGTTGCCATATATACACGCAAATCATCATCGTTATGTACAATTTCCATTGCACGTCCTCCAAGTACATAAGATGGACGTACCAACACTGGATATCCAATACGATTTGCAATCTTAACAGCTTCTTCTACTTCTACAGCGGTTTCTCCTTTAGGCTGAGGAATATCTAATTTATGTAACATTGCCTCAAACTCATGACGGTCTTCTGCGCGGTCAATATCTTCCAAAGTCGTACCTAAAATCTTAACGCCTCTATCTACTAATTTATCCGCTAAGTTTATCGCTGTTTGTCCTCCAAACTGTACGATTACACCTAATGGCTGTTCCAAATCAACGATATGCATTACATCTTCAATCGTTAACGGTTCAAAATATAATTTATCAGAAATAGAGAAATCAGTTGAAACAGTTTCTGGGTTGTTATTAATAACAATTGCTTCATAACCAGATTCACGAAGTGTCATAACGCAGTGAACAGTTGCATAGTCAAATTCTACACCTTGCCCAATACGGATTGGACCACTACCTAATACAATGACTTTTTTACGATCACTTCGAACAGACTCATTTTCCTGTTCATAAGTAGAGTAGAAATATGGTGTTGCACTTTCAAATTCTGCAGCACATGTATCTACGATTTTATATACAGGAATGATTCCATTTTCTTTACGAAGATTGTATACTTCTTTTTCTTCCATTTCCCATTTTCTTGCGATATAGGAATCTGCAAAACCATTCTTTTTAATTTCTTTTAAAACTTCCACATCTTTTGGATGTGCCATCATTTTTTCTTCTAAAACAATTAAATTATTGAATTTATGCAAGAAGAAATAATCAATTTTTGTAATTCTGTGAATTTCTTCCATAGATTCTTTTCTACGAAGAAGTTCCGCAATCGTAAACATTCTTAAATCGTCCTGCACATGTACTTTTTCCCATAATTCTTCTGTTGTTAACATCGCAATGTCTTTATTTTCAATATGGTCACATTTCATTTCCAAAGAACGAACTGCTTTTAAGAAACTTTCTTCAAATGTACGTCCAATTGACATAACTTCCCCTGTTGCTTTCATCTGTGTTCCTAAACGACGATCTGCATTTGGGAATTTGTCAAATGGAAAACGTGCAAGTTTTGTAACGATATAATCTAAGGCAGGTTCAAAACATGCATAACTTGTTTTTGTAATTGGGTTAATAATTTCATCCAAAGTCATACCTACTGCAATTTTTGCGGCAAGTTTTGCGATTGGATAACCTGTTGCCTTACTTGCTAAAGCACTAGATCTAGATACACGAGGGTTTACCTCAATGACATAGTATTTAAAAGAGTTTGGATCAAGTGCCAGCTGTACATTACATCCACCGCAGATTTTCAATGCACGAATGATTTTCAAGCTGGCATTACGAAGCATTTGATGTTCGCGATCACTTAATGTCTGTACAGGTGCAACAACCATGGAATCTCCTGTATGAATACCTACTGGATCAATGTTTTCCATGTTACATACAACGATTGCATTATCGTTGTAATCGCGCATAACTTCATATTCAATTTCCTTAAATCCTGCAATACTTCTTTCAATTAGACACTGGTGTACTGGTGATAATTTTAATCCATTATCCGCAATGCTGCGAAGTTCTTCTTCATTATCCGCAAAACCTCCACCAGTTCCTCCTAATGTATAAGCAGGACGAACGACAACTGGATAACCAATTTCTTCCGCGAATTTTACAGCTTCTTCTACACTATGTACAATATCACTTTCTGGAACCGGTTCATTAATATCATACATCAATGCACGGAACAACTCACGATCTTCTGCCTTATTGATAGCTTCTAAATCTGTTCCAAGAATTTCAACACCATATTCATCTAAAATACCAGAATTTGCAAGTTCAACAACAAGGTTTAATCCTGTCTGTCCACCAAGACTTCCAAGAATTGCATCTGGACGTTCTTTATTAATGATACGACTTGCAAAGTCTAATGTTAAAGGTTCAATATATACTCGATCGGCAATAGCTGTATCCGTCATGATCGTTGCTGGATTGGAGTTAATCAGAATTACTTCATATCCTTCTTCACGAAGTGACTGACATGCCTGGCTACCTGCATAGTCAAATTCCGCAGCCTGTCCAATAACGATTGGACCGGAACCGATGACCATGATTTTTTTAATATCTGTACGTTTTGTCATTTTAACCATTCTCCTTTTCCATCAGTTCCATAAATTGATCAAATAAGTAATTGCTGTCTTCTGGACCAGGAGCAGCTTCTGGGTGATATTGAACAGAGAAGACAGGATATTTCGCATGACGCACACCTTCTACACTCTTATCATTTAATGCCTGATGTGTCATAACCAAATCTGTATTTTTCAAGCTTTCCATTTCTACTGCATATCCATGGTTTTGTGATGTCATTTCTACTTTTCCTGTTTCTAGATTTAAGACAGGATGATTGCATCCACGATGTCCAAACTTCAATTTTACGGTATTGGCACCATTCGCTAAAGAAATCAGCTGATGTCCTAAACAAATACCAAATACAACAACTTTTCCCATCAATTCACGAATGGCTTCAATTGCTTCTACCATATCTTTTGGATCCCCTGGACCATTACTTAACATAACGCCATCTGGATGAAGTGCCAAAATACTTTCTGCACTGGTATTATATGGAACAACGATCAAATCACAGTGTCTTCTTGACAATTCACGAATAATTCCATGTTTCGCTCCAAAATCCATCAAGACTACTTTACGTCCACGTGCAGGAATTGGGAAAGGTTTCTGTGTAGAAACTCTAGCAACCTGATCATGCATAAGTTCTGTTTCTTTTAACATTTGAACAACTTCTTCTACATTCGCATCTTCATCTGCCATAATTGCACGCATTGTACCGCTGCTTCTTAATTTACGTGTAATAGAACGCGTATCTACACCATAAATTCCTGGAATATTTTTTAGTTTCAAAAATTCATCTAATGTTAAATCACTACGGAAATTACTTGGCATTTCGCAGCATTCTCTTACTACAAAACCAAAAACCGCAGGATCAAGACTTTCAAAATCATCACGGTTGATACCATAGTTTCCAATCATTGGATATGTCATCATAACGATCTGTCCACAATAAGACAAATCAGATAACACTTCCTGATATCCACTCATTCCTGTATTGAATACCAATTCACCAACCTGATAATTATCGGAACCGAAAGCATACCCTTCATAGACGCTTCCATCCTCCAAAATCAGTTTTCTTTTCTTCATATATCCTCCTTGCATATGTATAAGCTGTTTTTCAGATTATTTATTCATCCAAGATTCATCATTTGGATCCTGTTTCCAAGCAAGCAGTTTTTCCATATCGCTTTCCTGGATATAATCCATTTCTTTTGCTACTTCAACTAATACATCATAGTTGCTTAATGTTTTAAAATCACAGTTGATAGATGTAAATAACTGTGTAGATGCAGGTAACAAATAAGTAAAGATAGCAACAACACCTAACACTTCTGCACCAGCTTCACGAAGTGCTTCTACTACACCTTTCACAGAACCACCTGTAGAAATCAAATCTTCTACAATAACAACTTTTGCCCCTTTTGGCAAATTTCCTTCAATTTTATTTCCTTTTCCATGGTCTTTGTTAGAACTTCTAACATATCCCATAGGAAGTTCCATTTTATCCGCAACAAGAGCTGCCCAGGAAATTCCTGCAGTTGCCGTTCCCATTAAGATTTCAGCTTCTGGATATTCTTTTTTGATCAATTCTACAAATCCCTCTACTACTGCTGTTCTTTTTTCTGGGTAAGACAATACTAGACGATTGTCGCAGTAAATTGGTGATTTAATTCCACTAGCCCATGTAAATGGTTCATTAGGACGTAAAGATACCGCTTTGATATCAAGTAAGTTTTTCGCAATTTTCTTTTCTACATTCATCTTATTTTCCCTCCATGATAGCTTCAATTTCATTATATGTTTTATATGGATCTTCACTCTTTGTAATAGAGCGTCCTACAACAATATAGTCACAACCTTCTTCTTTCGCAAATGCAGGTGTTGCGACACGTTTTTGATCATCTTTTGAATCCTCTGCCAAACGAATTCCAGGTGTTACTGTTAAGAAGTCGTTTCCACATGCCTCATGAATTCCTTTTGCTTCATGCACAGAGCAAACAACCCCGTCAAGTCCACTTTCTTTTGCCAGTTTTGCATAAGAAATAACGACATCTTTTACATTTCCTGGAATTAACAATTCTTCATTCATAGCTTCCTGAGATGTACTTGTTAACTGTGTAACGGCGATACACAAAGGACGTTTTCCATTAACTGCACCTTCTTCTAATCCTTCCATAGCTGCTTTCATCATGGCACTACCACCAGCTGCATGAAGATTTACAATATCTACATCTAATTTCGCAAGATTTTTCATACCATTTTTTACTGTGTTAGGAATATCATGTAATTTTAAATCCAAGAAGATTTTATGCCCTCTTTTCTTGATTTCACGAATCATTTCAAAACCAAACGCATACGTTAATTCCATACCTACCTTTACATAAATAGGTTTGTCAAACTTATCTAAAAAATTTAATACATCCTCTTTTTTAGAAAAATCAAGTGCTACAATTGTTCTACTCATTATCGAAAACTCCTTCCTACAGCATCTTTTACACTGTTGTAACCATATTTTTCCAATACTTTTGGTAATTCCTCTATAATTTTAACACAACAATACGGATCTACAAAGTTTTGCATTCCTACTTCTACTGCACTTGCTCCTGCAAGCAAAAATTCCAATACATCTTCCGCACAAGTAATTCCTCCAACACCAATGATAGGAATATTTACAGCCTGTGCTACCTGATAAACCATACGAATTGCAACCGGCTTAATAGCAGGTCCACTTAATCCTCCTGTCACATTGGCAAGAACTGGTTTTCCTGTTCTTAAATCCAAGCGCATCCCCATCATCGTATTGATCATAACGATACCATCTGCTCCAGCTTCTTCTACTGCTTTTGCGATTTCTACAATGTTTGTTACATTTGGAGAAAGCTTAACATAGACAGGTTTTTCTGCCGCTTCTTTACAAATACGTGTTACATGAGCAGCAAGTTTTGGATCCGTACCCAACCCAATACCACCATGTTTAACATTTGGACAGCTGATGTTTAATTCATACGCTTTTACGACTGGTGAATCATTTAAGCGGCGAATGACTTCCACATAGTCTTCCTCTTTTGAACCTGCAATATTTGCCATAATTTCGGTATCAAACTGTGCCAGCCAAGGCAATTCTTTTTCTTTGATAACGTCTACACCTGGATTTGCCAAACCAATCGCATTTAACATTCCCATTGGTGTTTCCGCAACACGAGGAAGTGGATTTCCAAAGCGCTTTTCCAAAGTGGCACTTTTGATTGCGATACCACCTAAAATACTCAAATCATATAATTCTGCATATTCTCTACCAAATCCAAAGCATCCACTTGCAGGAATAATTGGATTCTTCAGGTTTAACCCTGGCAGTTTCACAGAGATATCCATCTTAGTATTCCACCTTTCCAATTGGGAAAACAGGTCCTTCTTTACAAATTCGATGGTACATGTTTTCTTCTTTTTTATCTTTCGCAACACATGCCATACATGCCCCGATTCCACAAGCCATTCTTGCTTCAAAAGACATGTAGCCTCTTGTATATTTTTCCTCTACTGCTTTCAACATTGCTCTAGGACCACAGCTGCATGTAAAATCTGCTTTTATATCTTTTTCTTTAATGGCATCTATAACCGTTCCTTTTATACCATAGCTTCCATCCATTGTCGCAACACTTACATCGCATCCCAATGCTTTAAATTCTTCTTCATAAAAAACACTGTCTGCATCATTAAATCCAAGTACAACATATACTTTTTTGTTCATCCTGCGATACTGTTTAGCTAATTCATATAAAGGAGGAACACCAACTCCACCACCTATAATTAAGATTTCATCTTCTTCCTCATGAAGTGGATAGCTGCTTCCCAAAGGTCCAAAAACATCTAGATAATGATTGGCATGCATCATTGATAATTTCTTTGTTCCATCTCCTACCACTTTATATACGATAACAAATTTATGATCTTCAACACTGGAAATACTTATTGGTCTTCTTAACATAAACCCATCGATTTTAATATTCACAAACTGTCCAGGTTTCATATCTTTTGCCATATCGGCAGACAATTCCATACGCCATGTATCTTTCGCAATATTCGTATTGCTTAGAATTTTTACACGTTCTTCCTGCATTGTCGTCTTCTTTTCCATCATTATTTTCTCATCCCTTTCTTGGCATCATACACACATTCTCCCATGATGAAGGTTTTTTCAATCCATCCTGTACAGGAAATTCCATCAAATGGTGTATTTTTTCCTTTGGAATAAAATTCTCTTTTATCAATTGTTTTATATGTATCGGTATCTACCAAAATCAAATCTGCATCATATCCGACTTCGATTTTTCCTTTATGTTCCATACGGAAACGTTTTGCAGGTGCTTCACTCATCCAGTGTATCAACTGCTGCATTGTAAACAGCTTTTCTTCTTTTACAAATTTTGTATACAGCAATGGAAATGCTGTTTCTAAAGCAACGATTCCAAAAGGAGAAAGTTCCATACCTCTGCTTTTCTCTTCTTCACTATGTGGTGCATGATCATTGGCAATCATATCAATCGTTCCATCCAGCAACCCCTGAATCAGAGACTGTCGATCTTCTTCACTTCTAAGAGGTGGATTCATTTTATGATTTTCATTTTCTACTGCCATTTCATTTAACAGCAAGTGATGTGCAGTTACTTCTCCACTGCAGTCGACTCCCATTGCCTTATATTCTTTTAAATACTGTACACTTTTTTTCGCACTCATATGGCACACATGATAGCGTACACCTACTTCTTTTGCTAAATCCAGATCTCTTTTTAACTGTGCATATTCACATGCACTTGGTATACCTATTAATCCCAGTTCTTTATTTCGAATTCCTTCATGCATACATGCTTTTGGTGCACGATAACGCATATCTTCTGTATGGGCTACAATCATGCCATCAACTTTTTTACAAGCTTCCATTGCCTGTTTCATCATAGCAGCAGTTGCAACACCAACTCCATCATCACTAAAAGCATGAATTCCTAACTTGGATAATTCTTCCATATCGCTAAGTTCTTTGCTTGCTTCTGCTTTAGTAATCGTTCCATAAGGAATCACATGAACCAGCGCATCCTGTTCAATCTTTTTTTGATAAGCCTTCATCGTTTCCGCATTATCTGGAAAAGGAAGAACATTTGGCATTGCCATGATAGTCGTAAATCCTCCATGAGCTGCCGCTTTTGTACCAGTAGAAATTGTTTCTTTATGTTCATGTCCTGGTTCACGTAAATGTACATGAACATCAATAAGTCCAGGCAGTAACAGTTTCCCCTGTGCATCGATTACTTCTTTATCAAAGTTTTCTATATGTTTTTGGATATCTTTAATTTTACCATCTTCCACTAAGACATCCATGAACTCTGTTTCATTATCATGCATCAAGATTTTTGCATTTTGAATTAGTGTTTGCATACGTATTCTCCTATTTATCAAAAGGTTTATAACCCATGGCACGTTTAATTACAGCTTTTCTTACAAGAACACCATTGCTCATCTGTTTAAAGATACGACTATTTCCCGCTTCTACCAAATCAGAATCGATTTCTACTCCACGATTCACTGGAGCTGGGTGCATAATGATAGCATGTGGCTTCATACGTGCTGCACGCTCTTTTGTCAACCCATATTTTACCAGGTATTCTTCCTTGCTCATTTTCATTGTATCTGCATGTCTTTCATGCTGAATACGAAGCATCATCACAACATCTGCCCATGCAACGGCTTCATCAATATCACGATAGTTTTCATCATGTTCACACCATTCAGCTGGTCCGCTAAACACAACTTCTCCGCCAAGCATATCCATAGCTTCTTTAATACTATTCGCAACACGAGAGTGTTTGATATCGCCAATAACAGCAACCTTAATTCCTTCAAAAGTATTAAACTCCTGATAAATCGTTAATAAATCCAGCAGACACTGTGTAGGATGGTTTCCACATCCATCTCCCGCGTTTAAAATAGGAATGTTAATATTTTCCAGTTCTTTGAAATACTCGTCTTTTTTATGACGAATAACCACAGCATCAAAACCAATGCTTTCAAATGTCTTTACGGTATCATAAAGACTTTCTCCTTTTTCTACACTGCTTCCTTGCGCTGTAAAATTTTCTACGCAGGCACCTAATTGATGCTGTGCAGATGCAAAGGAATAATGTGTTCTCGTGCTTGGCTCAAAAAAAAGATTAGCAATCAACACTTTATTAGGAAATTGCCAATCCGATTGAGAACAGGAAAAAGCCATTGCATCCTGCAGAATATCAAAAATTTCTTCTTTAGATAAATCACGAATTCTAAGCAAACTATGTTCATTCATACGCCAGACCTCCCAGGCTACAAAAAAAGCCCTTTTTGCATACAAAAGGACCTTGTAAAATTCACGCATTGTTATGTATTCCTTCATAACCTCTCTGGATTATTTTAAAGGGCCTTTTCATTCTTTAATATTTTACCACATATATAAAAGAATACAAGATTTTTTTAAGCATTCCCTTACGAAAATCTAACGTTCGAAAGATATCTTACATATTTGTTCTGCATAGACACAATATATTTTTCAACAAAGTTATTTCTAACTTTTCCCTTACATATTTCTGTTTTTTATTATGCTCAATGATGAATTGTGCTTCCTCTTTTTTCATATCAATATGAAGAAAAAATTGGCTTTCCTGATAAGGATACAACACTTTATCTATAAGAATTCCTTTTTCTTTTATTTGAAGCGAAAACAAATGTTTTTCTTTTACTATATCCAACACATCATCCTGCATATAAACTTTCACAAATGAAGAAAAAACTTGTGGAAACTCTTTATTTATCTGCTCTATCAAACGCTTTTTCTGTTTTTGCATAGAGGCTTCCTGTTTTTCTTTTTTACGCAAATATATTTGTTTTACACCTTCATGATGGATTTCATCTTTGTGTAAATACGCTTTATGTAAATGCATCAAATCAAGTGCATCACTCAATGCATTATGATCCACTTCCCCTTTTTGTCCATAAGCTAGCTTCATATCATCTAACGACAAGGTTGCAGATAAAACCTCTCCATTCCATAGTACTTGTTTAGACATCGTTTTCTGCAAATCTTTCATATCTTCAAATAGTTTTGTTTTTACATTGCTGCGTCGTGCATTTTCCAGTAAAGTCCTTTGATCATCCGGTCCAAACCCATACAATAAAATTCCTTCTTCTTTTCGTCTATGCTGCTCTATCCATAAAAAGAAATGTTTCATGACCAAAGAAAATGACTCTGCACTTAAGATTTCTTTATCTGATAGTTTTGTCATTCGTTTCACAACAGGAGTCAAGCGCTTAAAACCTGTCGGTCTTACCAATTCATAAAAACGATCTATTTCTACCAGTTCACTATCCAGCATTACAGCACCAATACTAATAATTGACTGCACATAACGCCCTTCCTGTTTAATTGCATCAAATTCTGTATCTACGTATATATGTAACATATAAAACCATCCTTATACGCTCCATTATAGAAATTTTTTCATAGAAATGCAACAAACTCTTTTTCATAAACTGCTTATTTGATTTTCGTATAAATATAGAAACTTCCTGCACACCCCAGCAAAAATACTACCCATACAATAGTCTGTGAAACAATATCTCTTATATTTACATCTCTTTTTTTCTCTAATCGTATATGTACTATATTTTGATTATCATCCGTTATATGAAATGTAAATTCTGTTTTGTTCATATTATAAATTGATAAATTTTCCATCAGTCGAATGGTAAATTCTCCTTTTTCAAGTTCATAAAAATACAATTTTCCCTGCGAATCACTTTTTTCCATTGACAGCAACTTACCTTCATCATCATATATACCAAACATCGTATCTTTTATAACATTTCCTTCTTTATCTTCTACATATACGATCATAGAAGTTTCTTCATTACTCTCTGCTGCGTAAATTGATAAACATGTAAACATCATAATTACTAAAATAAAAAAACATCGTTTCATCTTTTCACCTCACATCATTGTATGCGATGAAAAGATTGATTTTCCCTTTTCTCATAAATTTGTATAACGTTTTCTCCTTCTTTCATATAGTATAAAGAGAGGAGATGAAATATGATGACAGACTATGTAATCGAAAAAGGAGATATTGGAATTGGTGTAAACAAACTTCAGGCTTATTTAAATATGATGCAGGAAAAAGGCTATATTCAAACCAGCAACCTGCAAGATGGTGTATTTGGAAATCGCACAGTTGCGGCTGTAAAAGAATGGCAGCAGTATGCAAATCTTCCTATGAGTGGAATCATTGATGAAAAAACATGGGATTCTCTTATTAATAAATTAAGAGAAATGCAAATTATAACCAATATTCCTTTAGCTTCCAGAAGCTATTTTTTATCAAATGGACAACAGGGTTTATCCGTATTTAAAATGCAGGAATATCTAAATGAGATTGCTGCTGTGAATAAATGTCTAAGACCAATACCAATTGATGGACTCTATGGTCCAATGACTGTTACTGCAGTACAGCAGTTTCAGTATCTATATGATTTAAAAATTGATGGAATCATTGGCAAGGTTACATGGGATTCAATTATTAATGAGCGAAATGCACTTCCTTTTTAAAAAATACAGTTATCACAATATGTGGTAACTGTATTTTTTTTATCTTCGATACGGTAAATCAAAATCCAAAAGTTGCTTATCTACATAGGTTTCGATTGCTTTTAGCTGATTTTTTTGAAACATATCTGGAATCCTTCTTTTTTCAAAATAATAATTAAATAATGCCAGTAAAAACGCTCCTATAAACGCCATCAAAATCTCAATATGTAAAAACAAAACCAAAATAAGAAAAACAATTGCAAATAATCCTGCTGTTAATAAAAAAACTTTCTGATTAATATCCGCATAAATATCTTCTAAAAAATCTGTATATCGATTCATAAAGTTTTTCATATCTTCTTCCATTGTGAAATCTTCCATAATTAAATACATTGGCGCTTTTTTTCTTTTCTTAGATAAACATTCCACCATCCACAAGATTCGCATAGCACAATAACGTGCAGCATTTTTATTTTCTTCTTTTTCATACTGCATACCTGCAATATACATAATTTTACAATATGTGAAAACATCCATTTCTTCTTTTGGATTTTCAACAAGCTTTAAAAATGCATCTTTTTCAGATCCACTCATTTCAATCCCTTTTTTTGTATTTTCTAAAAAAACGTGTAATTGTTCCTCAAACATTACTTGTTCCATAAACCTCGCCTCATTTCTTCATAAATTATAACATAACTCAAACAATTTCAACGCATCTTTTTAACCTGCATTTTGATATAAAAAATAGATGCCTTTAAGTTTTTCATCGCTTAAAAGCATCTGTATTTTCTATTTGTTGTAACTCTTTATAAAATTCAACAAATATTTCTATTTATCTATATGAAGTATTTTCAAACAAATAATATTTCTCATCTTCACTATTTTTCAGAATCATGAATCGATTCTGAAAATCAGCAGCATATAAAATACTATCTTTTGGTACATTTCCAGTTAGGTTTTCTCCAGCAATGAAAAGATTCTTCTTTATTGTTCCTGCTTTCTGGAAACAGCCAGGTAATTCTATCTCTTCTCCCTGATAGGTTTGATATCTCATATCATTATAAAAGAAATGTGGTGGAACAGCATAATCTGCAGATTGTGAACCTTCATATCTTTCTATTGGCTCTTGTCTTGCATCCGTTTCAATATATTGCAAAACATGAATATCTTTTCCTTTTTTTAAGTAGATAGTATCCCTGTACTTATATAATTCAGAACCCTTATATTCTTCCATTGTATCTGTTCCTGTATAATTTGAAACAGGAAAACAATTAGGTTTTGCAACTTCCTGCAACACTCCTATTTTCTCTCCTTTAACCGATGTGTTTTCTATAGATGTTTCCCAATATATTTTTCCATCATAATAAATACCTTGTGGAAGGTCCGTATGATAGAGTGTTAGTTCACAGACTTCATTATCTGCATGATAGAGTTTTTTTTCGTAATCTTCATTATCTGTTGAAGTAGAAGTACATGAGCATAATAAAAAACACGCAAAACATAATATCATTCTTTTTTTCATATTCTTTCTCCCTATTTATCCCAAGCGAATAACATATCCTTTCTAATTATTAAAATACCATCATAAATAACAATTGTCATTCATATATTTATAATTTCTTTATTTCTAAATATATTTACCTCTAATTACATAATACCTGATAAAACACCTTAATACAAGGCTGTTTGTATCTTCATGCTGATAAAAATTCTAAAGTTTTATAATTCTTTAGATTTTATTTACCTCTCTTATATTACAATAAAGTTGATAGAAGATATTCTAACTATATATCTATATGAAAAAGATAAGAAAGAAGGGTGTTCATCATGAAACATACGAAAAATCCAACAAGAAAAGCGTTACTTTTTTCTATTCTCATTCTTTTCTTAATTGTTTTAGGCTATAAGCTGTATAAACTGGTTTCTTTCCCTTTGCTTTTAAAAGATACCCATATAACAATAGAAATTGGAGAACCGTTTCATCCAGAAGAAAATATAAAAGCTGTGCTGTTTGGTGATAAAAACAGTGTAAAAGAAAAGGGTAAAATTCAAACTGATAAATTAGGAACCTATCCCTTTGCTTACGTATATAAAGATAAAGAGTATCCTGTTGAAGTAGAAGTCGTAGATACCACTCCTCCTGTATTTGAAGTTGTTCCTTTGGATATTGATGCAGGTATGAAGGTTTCCGCAAATAGTGCAGTAAAAAATATCAAAGATAAAACTAAAACAACAGTATCCTTTAAAGAAGATTACGATTTCAAAACACCTGGTACGATTGAAGTATGTGTCATAGTTCGAGATGAAGGTGGAAATACAAGCGAGAAAACTACAAAAGCTACAATTGTTCTAGATAAAGAAAAACCTGTATTAAAAGGAGTAGAAGATATTACTATATACCCTCAACCGTCTTTTGACCTAAAAAAAGGAATTGCAGTAACAGATAATCGAGATCCGAATGCAAAGTTAGAAATTGATAAAAACAATTTTGACAGTTCTAAACCTGGAGTATATACCATTGAATATAGTGCACGTGATCGAAGTGGCAATACAACAATGAAAAAACGTATAATTACAGTAAAATCGAATGAAAATACAAATTCAAATGAACAAAACAAAGAAAAAATCGTCTATTTAACATTTGATGACGGACCATCTGTGAACACCGCAAAAATACTAGACATTTTAGATCAATATCATGTGAAGGCAACTTTCTTCGTAATTGGAGGAAACTCCTCTTATTATCCATTGATAAAAGAAGCCCATCAAAGAGGTCATACAATTGCTCTTCATAGTTATTCTCATGATTATGGATACATTTACAGTTCTGTAGATGCCTATTTTAAGGATTTAGAAAAAATTGGGAATATAGTAAAACAACAGATTGGCTTTGTACCAAAATACATTCGTTTCCCAGGAGGTTCTTCCAATACAATTAGTAAAAATTATTCATCAGGAATCATGAGTATTTTAAGCGAAGAAGTGCAAAAAAGAGGTTATCAATATTATGACTGGAACTGGGATTCCAGTGACGCAGCTGGAAACAATCGTCCAGTTAGCTCAATCGTAGCCAGTGCAACAGGTGGACAAAGCAATAAGTTAAACATTTTATTCCATGATGCAGGAGCAAAATCTACAACAGTAGAAGCTTTACCACAAATTATAGAGTTCTACCAAAAAAGAGGATACCGATTTGAAGGAATCCATGATGATTCCTATATTCCTCATCACAATATAAACAACTGATAAACAAAAAAAGAAGAAGTATATTATGTAGGTAATCTAAAATTACGTGGTGTTTGAAAGGACAACACTTTATGCTGTGGTCTTA
>ENA-OWPJ01000394-OWPJ01000394.1-human-gut-metagenome-genome-assembly--contig:-NODE-394-length-47161-cov-7.07063_pt1 | contig 47161 bp, 43 predicted proteins | sample MGYA00248264_ERZ651846 | MGnify/ENA primary metagenome ERZ651846 (study PRJEB26924, sample SAMEA4378271) | human gut metagenome | biome: human gut; feature: human-associated habitat; material: faeces...
CCAGTAAAGAGTGCAAAGCACCACCAATGGTGGCAAGGCTCTTGACAGGGCTTTTCCTTTTCTGTGGTGGGTAATCAAGAGGAAGAAAGAGCAGGTATATTTTATTCTTGACATTATAATGTCATGTTTTATATGATGAATTAGAGGAAGTGAAAGAATATGCAAGAAAGCAGATTATTTAGAATTGTTTATTACTTAATTGAAAAAGGGAAATCAACAGCCCCAGAATTAGCCCAAAAATTTGAAGTATCAGCAAGAACAATTTATCGAGATATTGATGTTATTAGCAGTGCAGGTATTCCTATTTATGCTACACAAGGCAAAAACGGCGGAATTATCATTGATGAAAATTTTACTTTAGATAGGTCAATGCTATCAAAAAAAGAAAAAGAGCAAATATTAAGTGGTTTGCAGGCATTGTTTGTCGCAAATAGCAACAATACAAATGAATTATTAACAAAATTAGGAGCACTTTTCCATCTAAAAACAACGAACTGGATTGAGGTTGATTTTTCGGACTGGATACAAGGACAACCTGCACAAAACATTTTTAATGATATTAAGACTGCTATTTTGGATAAGTATATTATTTCTTTTGAATATTGTAGCAATAGAGAGCATACTGTTTTCCGTTACATACAGCCTCTAAAACTTATTTTTAAAAGCAAAGCGTGGTATGTGTATGGATTTTGTATGCTTAGAAAAGACTACCGCCTTTTTAAACTCACAAGAATTGAACATCTTAAAATTACAGAAGAACACTTCACACCACCCGATACTATTCCTTCAGTCGATACATCTATAAAGCAAGAAGACATTATTACTGTAACTTTGAATTCTCACTTGAGGTATTTTAAGGGATTTAATAACTGTTATATCTTGTTATAAAAATCTCGTCAAAACCTTGAAAATACTAAAGTTTTTGTGGGTGTCCTCTCCGTCACATCTTGTATCGTGTTATATCGTTTTACCCTTGGTTATGAACTCTGATAAGGGAAAAAACAAGGGAAAGAAAATCTGGTAACAACTTATAACAAATTATAAAAATGGCAGTTGGAACTGGATGAAATGCTTATAATACATTTCTATGAAAGGAAGGATAAGATGAGATTGGTATATGCAGATTATAACCCTCTTACAAATAGTATTGATGTAACTACATTTGAGAATTACATATTGCGAATTGATTGTAATAAGGCAGAGGATGGATTAAGAACTACTCTTTGCTCACAAAATTCACTTAATGCTTTGGCGATAGATGAGCCATTGGAATATGCTCGCCTTGCTTTGGACGGTGAAATGCAGGCATGGGTGGATGCGATTGATAGTTTGGCAGTCTGGTGATTTCTATAAATGTTTTTTGATAAAATGTTGGCAGAATATCTAGGCTTGGTGTGATAAAATAAAAGAAATTAACTTACTAGAGAATTATCGAGTAGGAGATATTTGGCAATTTAATAGCTTTGCCTACTATGTGCGTGACAAGGCTATTCTTGGAGAGGAGATTTATTCAGGGATTATAAGTTGAAAAACTTGATTTTAAGCGGATGCTACGGAAAGTAGCGTCCGTTTTTTGATTTGTAAACAGGTGTTGGTGGTGCTACTTTTTCATTTTGTGTAAGATGCGAGTGTAAATCAAAATACTGATGGAGGCATTGTTATGAGTAACAAAAAAGAAATCATTATCAAGGCAACTAAACTTAAAAAGAGTTTTATCACAGGTGACACAGAGCAGACAATTTTTGAAAATCTAGACCTTAATATATATAGGGGTGACTTTACTGTGATTATGGGTAGTTCAGGTGCAGGCAAGTCCACACTGATGTACTCCCTTTCGGGAATGGACAGGCCCAGCTCGGGCGAGGTTGTTTGGAACGACAAAACAATTACATCTTTAAGTGATGATAGGCTGGCAATTTTCAGACGAAAGAACTGTGGTTTTGTTTTTCAGCAAATCTATCTTCTTGATAAGATGAGCCTTATGGATAATGTACTTACGGCGAGTGCATTGTCAGGAGCAAGCAAAAAGGACTCAGTGAAATATGCCAAAGAGCTTTTCGAGCTTGTTAATATTCCTGAGATAACACGCAAAAAGTTCCCATCTCAGGTGTCGGGCGGTGAGGCTCAGCGAGCAGGCATTGTAAGGGCAGTTATAAATAAACCCGAGATTCTCTTTGCCGATGAGCCCACAGGTGCACTGAACTCAAATAACTCAACTGCGGTTCTTGATGTTTTTACAAAGCTTCATAATGATGGTCAGAGCATTATATTGGTAACTCATGACAAGAAAACAGCCTTAAGAGGCAACCGTGTGTTATATGTTAAGGACGGCATGATCTACGGTGAGTGTGACCTTGGGGGTTACACAAATGAAAGTAAAGACCGTGAAGTAAAGCTAAACAACTTTTTAACAGAGATGGGATGGTAATATGAAAAAAATAGCAAATCAGATTTTATACAACTTAAAAAAAGAAAAAACCTCCTTTATATCATTCGGCGTTATCATTCTGATAACTGCTCTAATATTAAATTGTGCAGCGGTTTTGCTGTGTCAGGTAGATAGGGCTTATGATACAAAGTTTGAAAAGTTAAGCACCGCAATGCTCAACGCAATTGTTCCTGAGGTCCAGAACAGCAGTGAACTTGAAAAAGCAATTGATGAAATCGAAAAGGTAGAGAAAATCGAAAGCTATACTGCTATTATGACAGAAGCTACTGTCAAGGATTTCAATGGTGCGGATTTTTCAATGAACACAGTGTTTTATAACATTGACGACAAGCGTACTCTTAACAATTATGAACTTGTGAGTGAAAGCAAAAATAATGTTGACGATCCAATCTATATCCCACTTTATGTATCCAACTTTGGTGGATTTGCTTTGAATGACGAAATCGTTTATGCAATTGACGGCAAGTCCCATAGTTTCACTGTGGCAGGTGTGATTGAAGAAATGCAGTACGGCAACTATGGTTCGGGTTTGCTGTGTGCCTATTTACCAAAAGAAGAGTTTGCAGAGCTTGCGGATTCTTATAGTGACAAGGCTGTGGTTGAATATTCAATGAGCGTAAAGAGCGATGCAAGCCTTGATGAAGTGAAAGATGATGTCAGCAAAGCAATTGAGAACAAAGGTGTTATGGCTTTATCAATTCTTGACAGCGAAAGCGTAAAGGGTACACGGACAATGGTTACGGATCTGCTTGTACTTATTTTAACCGCTTTTGCACTAATCATCCTTGCAGTTAGCGTATTCCTAAGTAACTTCAAAGTTAAAAATGCTATTGAGTCCGAAATTACAAATATGAGCGTGCTTAAAGCTCTGGGTTATACAAGTGCTCAGATTGTAGCGAGTATCACACTGCCTTATGCTATTGTTTCGCTATTGTTTGCAATTCTCGGCATTGGTCTGTCTTACACTTTACTTCCCGTGCTTTGCTCAATGCTTACTGTTCAGTCAGGTTTTTCGTTTGCTGTTAGCTTTGATTTGCTGAGCTTTGTATGTGTGGCTTGTATTCTTTGCGGTGTTGTTTCGTTCTTCACATATATATCCGCACGAAAAATCAAGAAAACTCAGCCTATTGACGGCTTAAGAGGTAATACAAGTTCAAAGCACACAAAGAAAAATTATTTTCCGTTTGAAGAAACCAGAGGCAATACAAAATTCCTGCTTGTCTTAAAGCAGATGATAGCTTCTACAAAACAGAATATAATGCTCTTTCTGGTGTCTTTTGTGCTGACGGTTCTCATAGCATTTTCAGGCACACTGTTCTACAATGTAGTAGTTGAGCCGGATAATTTTATGTCTGCTTTGTCAGACGAAGTAGCAGATGTGATTATTTATCCTAAAAGCGACAGCATGAGTGAGCTTGAGTCAAAACTTGGTAACGATAATCGTGTGCAAAATTCATTGAAATATATGTCTGCAATTGTTAAAATTGAAGAGAAAACAGTGACTGCTTTTGCCTGCGAGGACTTCTCAAAGGTGAGAAATGATGTATGTTATATGGGTGAAAATCCGAAAGATGCAGATGAAATCGCTTTGGGCAGTGCTTTTGAAGAAAATTTTAAAATCGGTGATACAGTCAGCGTGACGGTGGACGGTATCACAAAAAGCTTTCAGGTTACAGGCTTTGTGCAAAGCGTAAATTTACAGGGCGAGCTTTGTGAACTGAGCATAGAAGGATACAACAGTCTCTTTAACCAAAATCAGACTCCATACCTCTATGTGTATCTTGAAAATGCTGAAAATGCCGAAAAGATTACAAAGGAATATAAATCCGATTACTCTGCATTGGTAGCAGACACAGTGAATTCTTACAAGCTTCAAACTGAAGCACAGGATATGTATATGGGTATCACTGTGGTGCTTGTAGTATCAATTTGTGCGGTAACAATTCTCGTTGTGTTATTTATTTTATATATTGTTATCAAGTCTCTGCTTGTAAAAAGAAGACAGGAGTTAGGTATTTACAAAGCAATGGGCTACACAAGTTCACAGCTTATTTTACAGACAACAGGTTCATTTATGCCTGTGTCGATGGTGGCAATTGTGATTTCAAGCTTTTTGGCAATTTATTATATGCCGGCTATCTATCAATTTATTTTTGAGACTTTGGGTGTCATGAAAAATAACATTGAGATTTCATTTGGCTTTTTAATGCTATTTGCAGTAGCTCAGATTTTAGTAAACATTATGATAAGTATTATTTTGTGTATGCCGATAAGAAAGATTTCAGCATATGTACTCATTAAGGAATAAGGGAGAGACAAAAATGGATTTTGGTGATAAATTAAAGCAGTACAGATTAAAAGAGGGACTTTCTCAGGAACAGCTTGCTGAGAAAATAGGAGTAAGCCGTCAAGCTATAACAAAATGGGAGACCAAGCGAGGTCTCCCTGATGTTGAAAATATGATTATCCTCGCAGAGCTTTTCAATCTCACTCTCGATGAGCTTGTGCTTGAAGAGGTCAAAAAACAGGAAGAAAAGCCGGTGGTTTTCGAAAGCGAAACAGTTTATGACATCGACACCGGCAAGCATTTTGATATAAACTTGGGCGGTGCAAGGAAAATTACTATCAAAACAGGTGTGGATGAAAAAATCCACATTGTGCTTTCTTCCGAAATACTTGCTGAAATTGGCTCTCTTTTCAAGGTGAAACTTGACGAAAAGCGTAATAAGTTGGATGTTGAACTTGTAAATAAAAAGGGCGTCAGCCGTTTTGAAGCACAGGAAAGCGTGGATATTACTCTTTTACTCCCTGAAAAGTTTACCGAGCATACAGAGGTTTCAGCAAGCGTTAAGGAACTTCTTATTGAGGATTTACGCCTCAGCCGACTTGAGTACGACGGCGACGCAGAAAAGGTTTTTATCCGGGACACAGAGGGAAGTCTGGAGTTTACCGCAAAGACTGACTACGAAATTTTTATTTCAGGTAACTGCACAAAACTTGATATAAACCAGTTCAAAGCGAAAGCGATTGTTCACCTTGAAAATGCAGATAACTACAAACTCTCAAATAACGGCAGAAAATGCAAGCTCATCACCCGCAAAAACGGAGAAATTGTTGAGCTTGAAGAAAACGAAACTGCCGAAAATATAATCAACATATCAGGCATATTCTCCGAGCTGATTGTTGAGGTTGAGAGATAAATTTCAGCTTTACGCATACTATGTACTTCAAATAGCCGCATCCATTATGTGTATGGATACGGCTATTTTTGTGGCATGGGGCGATTATCTCGCCCCTTTATCTCTGTTTCGGTGAGGTTGGTTGGCATTCTGTCTGTCAGCCTTTTCCTGATATCGCTGTAACTTTTCGTGCATTGATTCGGCTTTGGGAGTGGCTTTCTCTCCATAGACTTGCGTCCGTTTTACCACTCTGAAAGTGGTAAAATCACTATGCAGGTTGATGAAGAATTAAAAGGTCAAATTCATACAGAAATGATGAAAGCAATCTTGAAATATGAAATCAGAGTGAAGTAATCATATTACATGAAAAAAACGGGAGATACACAGACGTTTGTGCTATCTCCCATGTTATTTTTTGTGTCATATCAAGGCTCATTCAATCGTGGTAAATTCGTGGTAAAATGAATGGTTTTCTATATTTCAAAATGCTTAAAGGTATAGTGTTTATGCGGATAATCGAAAATTAGATATAAAATTTATAATAAACATTTAAATGTTATGATTAATTCTTTTTAGTCTAGATAATAAGAGTTTTAAATACTGTTGGCTGCTAAATAACCTTGAGTAATGGCATTATTAATATCAGCAGCTTTTTCATTGCAGTCACCAACAAGATGAATATCAATATTGTGAGCTGTTAATTCACTGACATCAAATGGATTAGGTTTAGCTCCAGTAGCTAAAATAACATAATCACATGGAATCGTTAATTCACCATCGCCATTAGCAGCTTTGATACAATCGTTTTTAATTTCAATTACCTTTGTTTTAGTCAATAATTTAACTTGATGTTTTTCAAAATCTTCAAACATTACTGGCTTTACAGTTGATGATTCTTCTTTTGCAATTTCTTCAAGCATTTCTATGACAGTAACGTCCAAGCCCATTTGTGCTAAAAATTCTGCAGTTTCCGCTCCGACTAGACCACCGCCAATAATCGCTACATGGCCACTAGGGAATTGTTCATAGTTAAGAACTTTCCAAGCATCTAACACATGAGTTAAATCACTGCCAGGAATTGGTAGGGAAGCATTATTGGCACCAACAGCGATGATAACACTATCAGGATGTTCGTTTAATATATCTGTACTAGTTGCTTTTTTACCTAATCTTAAATCAACATTCAATATTTTCATTTCATTTGATAAGTAATTGATAGCCCGATTCATTTCAGCTTTACGTGGTGGAATCGCTGCAATATTAAGTTGACCACCTAATCTAGTGTCTTGTTCAAATAAAATAACATCATGTCCTTTTGTTTTTGCTACCCGAGCAGCTTCTAAACCTGCTGGTCCCCCTCCAACAACTACAACTTTTTTCTTTGTTGCTGCTGGGGTAATTATTCGTTTGTATTCATAACCATTTTCAGCATTTAAAACACAGCTTAAAAATTGTCTATTTTGGATTGCATCGGTACAGCCTTTATTACACATCATACAATGACGAATTCGAGCAGCTTCATTATTTTTTAATTTTTTAACATAATCAGGATCAGCTAATAATGAACGACCTAAACCAATAATGTCACAAATCCCGTTATCAATCAAGGATTCACCATTTTGGGGAGTAAGGATTCGTCCAACAGAAGACACTGGAATCGTAACAACATCTTTAATTTGTTTTGTATATTTATTCATAAAACAGTATGGTTGAGTTCCCATTGCAGGAATGGTATCATTCATATTTCCAGTATGATTGGCTTGACCAACATGGATCATATCAACTCCATGAGCCTCTAAGATAGTAGCCAATTTAATAGCTTCATCAATTTTTAGGCCTCCTTTACCACGAAGCGGATTTTCAGTGATAATTGGCAGTTTATAATCGATGCAAATATCTGGAGCATTTTCTTTAATTACTTTGACAACTTCGAGAGCAAAGCGAATACGGTTTTCAAATGAACCACCATAATTATCATTTCGGTGATTTAGAATGGTTGAGCAAAGGGAACCGACAAGACGATCACCATGAACCTCAATAACATCCACCCCCGCGGCGGCAGCACGCTTAACACAAGCGCCGATTTTATCAATAATTGCTGTAAGCTGGGCTTCAGTTACTTCATCGATATAATGTAGCATGTCATGATGTAATTTAGCACGTGCAGCCTGCATATCACCTTTTCTAAATAATTCTGCTAGAGCATCAACATCATATTCAGGATGAAAGATTTGAATCCCTAGTTTGCAATCATACTCATGTAAGGCATCGCTTAATTTTTTGAAAGCTTCGATTTGACCGTCATGAAAAAGTTTAGGTGTAGGGGAAACAGTATTGACTGGAGCAACATCACCTAAAACAATATAAGCAACATCGCCTTGCGCTAAACGTTTATAGAAATTAAAACTTTGTTCACCGATTGAACCATCTCTTTCTTCATACCCGGTTGTCATTGGGGGAAACATAATTCGGTTTTTTAAAGTAATTTTTCCAACTTTAATAGGTTTTAGTAAATTCATATATTTTCTCCTTTGATTAAATATTTTTACATAAATGATATGCGTCACTTATAGCATTTTTAATTTTTCCTGGGGTTGCAGCGTCACCTAAGACGTTGTAGCTAAGTTGCATTTGATCGAGGGTTTTTTTTAACTCATGATCAGCATAATAACCAGTAGCTTCAATGATTGTATCAACATTCTCAATTGTAATAGTATTGCCATCTTTTTGATATTCGAGAGTTGTTGGTGTAACTTTAACGACTCTACTATCAGTAATAATGTTCACGCCTTTATCAGCCATCCTTTGAACTAAAATACTTCGTGATGGTGAAGTATCATCCATAATAATATTTGATTTCATTTCAATAACAGTTACTTTTTTATTATTTGGATGGCGGTCATTAACTAATGGGGCAACAAAATCAGCAACTTCACAGCCAACAGAGCCTCCTCCAACAACGACAATATTTTTACCTGTCCACATTTTGCCAAGAAGCACATCTTGTCCGGTACCAGTATGAGGATGATTTTTAAAAATATCAAGTCGTAATGGTTTGGCTCCGGTTGCGACGATGATATGATCATAATGATGCTGTGATAAATAGGCTTGATCAACAATCGTGTTTAATTCAATTTTGATATTACAATCGATTACTCGTTTAATGAAATATTTAGTAGTTTGAGCAAAGTGCTGTTTAGCAATAGGATAACCTGCAACGATCATTGCGCCGCCTAATGTATGATGACGTTCAGCAAGGGTAACTTTGTGTCCACGCTTTGATAAAATATAAGCTGCCTCTAATCCAGCTGGACCTCCTCCGATAACTAGGATATTTTGGGATATTGTCGCAGGTGTTACAGTTTCTTCATTCTCACTTGTCAATGATGGATTAATTCCACATTCAACATGATCTTTTAACATGGTCGAGCTTAAACATCCCAAGCATCCAATACATGGACGAATATCATCTTCTTGACCATTTTTGATCTTATTAACAAAATCAGGATCACATAAGAGTGAGCGACCTACCATACATACGTCTGCTAAATCTCTTTCTAAAACTTCTTCGAGAATCCAAGGTTCATTCAAACGTCCTACGGTTGAAACAGGGATATTAACACATTTTTTTATTTCTCGTGCGCTGTCAATATGACTCGCTTGTGGTGTTCCAGGGGGTGCAATTGAGCTGCCGCGGTGGATAGTAGTTCCCCCAGAAACATGGATCATATCAACTTGAGCAGCTTCTAATCTTTTAGCAATATAACATCCTTCGTGTAATGATTGTCCGCCGGCTTCATAATCATCACCGCTGATACGAACAATAATAGCGAAATCACGCCCACATTTTTTTCGAACATTTGCAATTACTTCTAAAAGTAGACGAATGCGATGAGTTATGTCACCACCGTATTCATCAATTCGTTTATTATAGAGTGGAGATAAAAATCCTCCTAGTAATGCATGTGCGTGTGCAGCATGAATTTCAACACCATCTATTCCTGCTTTTTTTAACCGTAAGGCACCATCACCAAATTGTTCAACAATTATACTGATTTCTTCTTTTGTCAAAGGTCGCGGAGGAGTTTTAGCATAGTATGGACCAACCTCACTTGGACCAACTAATTGTGGTGTTTCCGGGAAAGGAATTGCCATATATGCTGGGTGTAGTAGTTGGGCTACGACCTTACTATCATACTTATGAATTTCATTAGCTAATTTTTGCCATCCTTCAAGATAGGAATCATCTTGAACTGATAAAGTATGAGCAATATATTTGTAGGTTGGCTCAATCATTGTTACTTCAGTTACAATCAGACCAACGCCACCTTTTGCTCTTCTGCTATAGTAATAGATCATTTCATCAGTAACATACCCATCTTTTGTTGCAAAGTTTGTTGACATTGGCGACATAAAAATTCGATTTTTTACTTCCAGCTGATTAATTTTTATTGGTTGAAAGAGTTTTTGATATTTATTTTCCAAATTCATACCTCCCTTATAAAGATATGATAGCACTTACATATATATAAAACATATTATATCAATTAAAAAACATATACATTTTCGTATATGCTTATAATAACTTAATATTTTTCTTATATTCACGTGGACTGACCCCTGTGATTTGTTTAAAAGTTTTAGATAGATGATAGGCTGATGAATATCCCAGGTCATTTGCAATCATTGTAACACTTTTACCATGAGCCAGCATTCTTTGAGCATAGAGAACTTTTTGTTGATGAATATAAGTTAGTGGAGGAATTGCTAAAATTGCAATAAAAGATTTATATAACATACTTGTTGAAACACCTAGTTGTAAAGCCATTGCGGTTAGTTTAATTGGTTCATGAAGATGGTCATGAATATACTTAATGGCATCATTAACTAATTCGATATGTGGTAAATCTGTTATTTGTGAAATATGGTCATTATTCCTTTTAAGCTGAGCGCGGATTATCTCTACAACAACTCGAATCAAAGCAGAGGTTATAATGCTTGAATAGCCAATTTCTTTTTCACTAGCTTCGATTAATAAACGTTCTAGCATTTCTTTGAAGTCTTTTATTTCTTCTTTATATATTAAATGCCCGTGTTTTGTTAAGAAAGTAATAAATTGTTGGCGCAATGATAGGGGTTCAATATCAAAATGAAAAAAATAATAGCTGTAGTTAGTATTTCCAGTATTTATTGAAGTGTTGAGCTTATAGGGTTCGATGATGAGAAAGCTGTGGGGTGGGCAGGTGTATTTTTTATTGCCAATGGTTGTAATAGACCCACCTTCTCGATAATAGACAATTTCAATATCATCAGTAATATAATTTGCTCTAGTATCGTGATTACTTTGCCAAAGTCCAAATTTATTGATAGTAAAACTAATCTTACCAAGTAAATCAGTTAACTCATCACTTTGGAATTGGGTATATTGATTTTGGGTTTGAATATACATCGTCATAATTACACCACCTTTGATTATTATTGTACTACTTTTTTAGTGGAAGGAGAATTTTTATCATAAAATTAAGTTGATTTGTATTGATGTTTTAAGGTTGATATGTATAAATAAAGGTAATAGGAGGGATTGGATGTTAGAACAAATTTTGCATTTCAAGGGCACTTGGCGCAGTTATCAACAACGTGTTCTTGATAAATATGACCGTTATAGTCAAGATCGTAAAATTCATATTGTTGCTGCACCTGGTTCAGGAAAAACAACTTTGGGAATTGAATTAATAAAAAGAATCGATTACTCGGCTTTAATCTTAGTCCCATCAATAACGATTCGTGAACAATGGGTAGAGCGTATTTGTGAAGCTTTTTTAGTTAAACAAGAAAATCGCGATCAATATCTTTCTCAAGATTTAAAAAAACCAAAATTAATTACTGTCGTGACATATCAGGCACTACATAGTGCGATGAGTCATTATTGTGGTGAACTAGTAGAGACTAATGATGAATTTAAAACAGTTGAAGAAGTTGATTATCATAATTTTGATGTAATCAGTAATTTTAAAGAATGCCAATTAGGAACTTTATGTCTAGATGAATGTCATCATCTTCGAAGTGAGTGGTGGAAATCATTAGAAGAATTTAAAAAAGCATTTAATAATATTTTCACAGTGGCTCTAACAGCAACTCCGCCATATGATTCTAATCTAAGCATGTGGACTAGGTATATGGATATGTGTGGTGATATTGATGAAGAGATAACAGTTCCAGAATTAGTTAAAGATGGTACTTTATGTCCACATCAAGATTATGTTTATTTCAATTATCCGGCCTCTCAAGAAAAACAAAAATTAAGTATCTTTGAGGAAAATAGTCAAAGTATTTTGGAGCAGCTAATACAAGATGAATATTTTTGTAAGGCTATTATGAGTCATCGCTTTTTTACTGAGGAAGTAAGTGATGATGAGCTATTAGATGATCCGAGCTATTTATCAGCAATGATAATTTTTTTAAATACTAAGGGAGTGTGCAGTGCGAATAAGTATCAAAAGCTTTTAGGATATAAATCGTTAGAACTCTTATCACTTAAATGGTTAGAAATTTTACTGCAAGGCTTTTTATATGATGATATTGCTTCATATCGAGTTGAAGAACAATACCGTGATGAATTGATTCGTGAATTGAAGTCTAAAGGTTTAATCGAAAAACGAAAAGTTTCTTTGTGTTTAAATCAAGCAATTGAAAAAATGCTAATAAATTCGGTTGGTAAATGTGAAAGCATTAAAGAAATTGTTAATTATGAATATAAAACGATGAAACAAGAATTACGACTTTTGATTCTTACTGATTATATTCGAAAAGAATACGAACGGGCATTAGGTGATGAAAGCAAAGATGTGAATAATTTAGGCGTTTTACCATTTTTTGAACAACTAAGGCGTGATAGTGCTAAAAATAAGACAGCAATTAAATTTGGTGTTTTATGTGGCACAATGATTATTATCCCCAAGGATGCTCAAACAGCATTAATAGAATTAGTTGAAGAACCTAGTAAAATCAGCTTCCATCAAATTGGAAAATTAGATGATTATGTAAAAGTTGAAATTAGTGGAAACCGTAATTTTATAACAGGGGTAATCAGTGAGGTATTTGCGCAGGGTTATATGCAAGTTTTGATAGGAACTAAATCTTTACTTGGAGAAGGTTGGGATTCACCGTGTGTTAATTCGCTTATTTTGGCTAGCTTTGTAGGCTCATATATGTTAAGTAATCAAATGCGTGGACGAGCTATTAGAGTTTTTGAGAAAACGCCCAATAAAACAAGTAATATTTGGCATTTAGTTTGTGTTAGACCAAAAGAAAAGTTAACGGGTCATTATGATGATGGCGGTAGTGAAGATTTTCAAACGCTTGCAAGGAGAATGGAACATTTTTTAGGGTTGCATTATCAGCAGGATATAATTGAAAATGGAATCTTGCGACTTAGCGCAATTAAATTGCCATTTAGTCCAGGAAATATAAAAAAAATTAATAAATATATGCTTAAACTATCTTCAAAGCGTAGTCAATTAAAGAAAAGATGGGAAGATTCGTTAGCTGTCTATGACAAAATTGAAATTGTTGAAGAAACTGAAGTTAAAGAAGAATTTATAACTGTCGTTATGTTTATGGATGCTTTAAGAACTTTACTGATAATTGTTTTTAGTGGGATTATTGGTGCTGTCATTGGAATACCATTTCTAAAATCATTGACCTTGATAGATATTTTAGAATATCTAGTGGTGATAATTTATGTTGGAATATTTGTTATGAGTATTCTTTTGAGCATCAAAAAACTTTATACATTAGCAAATCCTTTAGGTCGTTTAGAAATATTTGGCAAAGGAATTAGAAATGCGTTAGAAAAAACCAATCAGCTGGATTCTTTGAATAGTCGCGTTGAAACAGATTCTTTTAATGCGATACATGCAATATATTTATTAGGGGGAACAGGGCATGATAAGGCTTTGTTTGCCAAATGCATCAATGAATTTTTTGCATCTATTGATAATCAACGTTATATTCTTTATAATCCTAAACGAAAAAATAAATTAGATTGTTATTTTGCAATTCCTGATAGTTTTGCTAAAAGAAAAGAAGATGCGCATATATTTGCTGGCTATATGAAGCCGTTTATTGGTAATTATCAGGTTATTTATACTCGTAATGAAAGTGGTAGAAAAATACTGCTAGAAGCCCGGGTTAGCGCTTTAGCTAATCGTCAAGATCGTTGTTTCACTAGAAAAAAAGTAAAGGGTGCATTAGAATAAAACTTTATAATAAATATTTGTTGTTTTCCTAAATTTCTAATATAATAGAAGTATAGTAATGGGGTGATATTATGAGTTATATTGAATTAGACGAAGTCGATTCTACAAATGATTACGTAAAACGTAATTTAAATAAACTTCCTAATCTAAGTGTAGTTCGTTGTAATTATCAAACAAATGGTCGGGGTCGGAATGGACACGTTTGGCAAAGTAAGAATGGTGATGACTTGCTGATGAGTATTTTGGTAAAAGATTTTAAAAAACCTCAAGACCTTCATAAAATGACACAGCTAGTTGCTTGTAGTGTGGCGGGGTTACTAGATCGTTATGGAATAAAAGCTAAAATTAAGTGGCCCAATGATATTTATGTTGATGATTTAAAGATTTGTGGAATCTTAGTAGAGGCAATCTATCAAACTGATTTAGAAGGGGTTGTAGTTGGAGTTGGATTAAATGTTAATTCAATAAACGGTGATTATGCTTCAATGAAGATGAAAACTGGCCAGACATATCAAGTTAAATCACTAATGATAGCAATGTTAACATATTTTAAGATATACTATAGTCTTTATCAGCAAGGTTCGTATGATAAAATTCTTGATTATGCTAATGATATTGCTTATTTAAAGGATAAACAGGTTGAATTTCAAGATTATGGTTTAGTTACATTTACTAAGTTGAATGAAAATGGTACAGTTAATTTTGTGGATTCAAATCATCGGGAACATAATATTTTAATAAATGAAATATCTTTGCATAAAGATTAAAAAGTTGTAATGAATAAAGCATTACAACTTTTTTAAACATGATTTTCTAAATAAACTGATAATTCATCAAATGTTTTGATTTTCAACATTTCATCAAAAGACTCATCATCTAATAAAAGATCAATAATTGAAGAATAGATTGTATTGAAAGTCATTATGTCTTTTTCATTTATTGAAATAAGCATGACTAAATGAACGGAGGTATCACCCCAAGGAATTGCTTTGTCATTCAATAAAAAAGTAATTCGGGTTTTTACATCACCAAAATGAATTGCATGAGGAACTGCAAATTTATTAAAAAATGAAGTTGTTGATATTTTTTCGCGTTCAAATACACTATCAACAAAATCTGTTTTAGCATCACCATGTTTTAACATTTGACTGCATAAAAATAAAATAGCATCCTTTTTACATGTAAAATCAACATTTCTAAAAAAGAGTTTAGGATCAATGTATTTAGATAATTCCTTTTTTAGCAGATCTTTTTTCTTTTTCTCTTTTAATAGATTGATTTTAAGATTCAATTTATCAATATCTTGTGATAATAGCAAGGGGCTGATTACCATACAATCGGGGCTTTCATAGTCATTAATAGTAGAAATCAAAAAATCAAAATGATAGTCTTGAATATTCTTTTTAGAAGAAATAAAACTAATTAATTGTACATTATCACCAAAGTTTAATAAAAATTGATTGGCAAAATGCTTTCGTAAATCATTATACTCTGGACAAATACATAGTGCTTTTAGATATTGTTTATTTTCTTCATTGGATTGAATCATTAAACCTAAATGAATTGCCAATAGGCCAATTTCGTTAATATTCACTGTAATATTGAAACTTTCTTGAAATTTATAGGCAAAATAAACAGCTAACTCATAAATGAAAGGATGGGTATTTTTAAGGTTATTATGGAAGTCATTTTGAAAGTAAAGCGAAGAATGATTTCTAAAAAATAAACGATGAATATGTAAAGCAAAATGATTTAAAGACATTTGATAATTAAGTTGCAATGAAAAGTGTTCAACAAGATCATCGAGAATTTCTTTAATTTTATAAACAAAACTATAATCATTATATAAAATTTGGGTTTCATAATTTTCTTCGTTTATTTTAATCGAGCCAATACAAAGGACTTGCATATATTCATTATCTGTTTGAGCAAAATGAAGATTAAAATATTCTTCTAGGTTATGACATAGGTCTTTGGACAGCTGGCAAATAATTTCGTCATTAGATAAGGAGTATGAAAACGGCAGGGGTTCGATGTCGCTTCCAACAAAAATTCTTTGAAGCGTGATAGATGTATTCATCACAAGATTTTGATAGTGAATATCGTCAACTCGAATATTATATTTCTTTAAAACAGAGTCGATTATAGCTTCTATTTCAGAAAGATGAAAATCTTGAAAATACTGTTGAAAGTGTTGTAGGCTAGTTATTGGTTGTGAAGCTTCAATCCCAATTAAATGAGCAAAAAGAGCTCTTTTATCATATTCACTACCATGTAACGAAAAAATATCATTTTTTCGTTCAACTGTTAGATGATATTTGTTTAAAAGCGGTTTGATTGTTTTAATACAGCGAGCAACACTGGATTCACTCATATAACAATTTTCTGATAACTCTAATAAGTGACATGATGGGTGATTAAGCAGATATTGTAAAATTATATTGGTAGACTTTGATTGTTCGGATATTTTAATATCATTTATAAGCATATGGGCATTTTCGCTTAATAAAGTTAATTGATAGCCATTTTTGGATGAAGAAATATGAAAATCCTCAATATTTTTATTAATTTGAAAAATATCGTTTCTAAGTGTTCTAGGACTAATATCTAGTAATCTTGATAGCGTATTAGCACTTAGTGGAACGGTATTTTTTTGTAATAGACGAATAATTAAAAATTGTCTAGAGGTAAGTTCAAGCAAAATAATCACTCCTTTATCATATTATAACAAACTTCTTGATAGAAATCTTAAAATTGTGATTCAGCTTTTGCCATGATCGTGGCAAAAGCTGGTTTGGATGCAAAAGCTATTTGACATACAATAAGAGAGCAAGGAGGAGTTAGAAAATGAATCAGTATTATCCACATTTATTTCAACCATTAAGAGTTAATACAATGATGTTGAAAAATAGAATTATTGCATCAACGATGGGGATTCCCAAGAGCCATGAATTATTATCTACGACTCACTATGGAAATGTTAGTATTATAGATAAGTCTGTAGGTGGAGCAGCAATGACTTTTGTATCAATTGAATCTGCGGCTAATGACAATGGTGAATTTCCAAAACATGATCGCGATGGTATTCGTGAATCTATTTCAGTAGCCCGTCAGTATGGGGCTAAGGTTGGAACTTGGTGTGTACCACGACTAAAACAAGATGCAGCTAATGATATTCGAGCTCATTATGATGGTAAGCAGGTTTTAGCACCATCACCATATTTAACAAGAAGTGGCGCTCGTGCAGTTGAATTAACGCTTGAAGATATTCAGGGAATTATGAAACAGGCAAGAAATGATGCATTGGCAATCAAACGATTTGGTTTTGATTTTATCTATTTGTACGTTGGATATGAAGAATTAACAACCCAGTTTTTATCTCCAGTATTTAATAAAAGAACAGATGAATATGGGGGTTCGCTAGAAAATCGTATGCGCTTTACAATAGAGCACGTTAAAACGATTCGTAATGCTGTTGGCACAGACTTTCCAATTGTTATATTGTTAGGAGCGAGTGATTATTTAAAAGGGTCTTACCAATTTGAAGAAATGTTGGAATTATTAAAAAGAATCGAAGATGATGTTGATTTGATCAATGTATCAGCTGGGATGGATATGATTCCAGGATATTTTCCAGAAGATCAAATAATAGAGCCTGAATTAGGATTGGAAGCTTGGTATAGTGTTAATGGGAAACATTGTCAAAGTATTTTTGAACCGCATCTAACTAATGTTCATTGGGCAAAATTAGTTAAACAAAACTTTCCTAATAAACTAGTCGGTGTAATTGGTTCAATAATGACGCCAAAAGAAGCTGAGCAATTATTACAAGAAGGTGTAGTTGATATTATTTCAATGGGTAGACCTCTAGTCGCAGATCCATTTTTACCACGAAAGGCAATGCAGGGGCAAAGCGATGATATTGTACCATGTATTCGCTGTTTACAATGCTATCATAGTGCTACAGAACATACAAATGTACAATGCTCTGTAAACCCTCGATATCGTCGGGAACATCGGGTACCATTAAAGTTAGAAAAAAGTGAGATTATTAAAAAAGTGATTGTCGTTGGTGGTGGTCCTGCTGGTTGTAAAGCTGCAATAACTGCACATGATCGGGGACATCAAGTTATTTTGATTGAACAACGTGATAAATTGGGGGGACAATTAAATTTGGCCCAACATGAAATGCATAGACAGGAATTAAAAGCATATCGAGATTATCTAGAAAACCAAATTAACAAGCGAGATATTCAAGTTATGTATAAAACGACCGCTACTAAAAATTTATTAGAGCAACTAAATGGTGATGTGGTGCTTGTTGCCATTGGAGCTTCACCAATTCGCCTCCATTTCCCAGGGGAACAATTAGAATATGTTGATTATTTTGAAAACGTTTATCCTAAATTGGATTCTTTAAAAGATAATGTTTGTATTGTCGGCGGAGGACAAGTTGGAATAGAGTTAGCAGTAGAGTTATTAGAACGTGGAAAATTAGTAACAGTAATAGAAATGACTGACCAAATAGCTAGTCAAGGGCATATTTTATATCGAGCAGGATTAAGGCGTTTGTTAAAACGATTTGAAAAACAGTTGACCATTTTAATAAATAGTCAATGCTTAGGATTTAGTGAAAGCGGAGTTAAAATAATAAATAAAAATGGCGAATCTATTATTAAATGTGATAATGCCATAATTGCTGTTGGAATGAAACCAAATCGTGAGGAAGCTTTTAAATTGTATGGAATAGCTGATGAAACGATGATGTTTGGTGATTGTGAAAAGTTAGGACAAGTAGTTGGAGCAACTAATGATGCGTATTTTATTGCAGCAAATATATAGGAGGAAAATAAAATGAAAAAATTACAAGATAAACTTATTGAAGTGGGCAATAAGTTAGCAACACAAAGGCATTTGCAATCGATTAGTTTTGGATTAATGGCAATAATGCCATTAACGATTTTTGGGAGTATTTTCCAGCTTATTTCAGCATTACCAGATATATTTCCATTCATACCTAGTTATAGTGAGACGATAAAGGATGCAATTTTATTCCCGTATAATATGGTTTTCGGTTTATTTGGAGTCATTGCAGTATGCGCTATCGCTTATTACCATGCACGAACATATAAACTTGATTTATTACAAGCGCCGATTGTATCGCTGTTATCATTTATTGTTTTGGCAGCACCAATTGTTGATAATAATATGGATGCAACTTATCTAGGATCACAAGGAATCTTTTTAGCAATTTTTGTTGCTTTGGTAACCGTGGAAATCATGCAATTACTAAAGAGACGTAATATTCAAATTAAATTACCTGATAGTGTTCCTCCAGCAGTAGCTGCTTCATTTGATGCGATTATTCCGATGTGCTTGATCGTTGCTGGTTTCTATGGATTATCTTTACTTTGTCAAAATTTTACAGGGATGCTATTACCATCTTGGATAATGAGTTTATTAACACCGGCGATTCAAGGTTCTGAATCATTATGGTTCTGTATGTTGATGGCATTTATTATTGCATTTTTACAATTCTTGGGAGTACATGGGTTTAATGTTGTATCTGGAATAATTCTTCCGTTATTGATTGCCAATACAGGTGCTAATGCTGCTGCTTATGCAGCCGGAGAAACTGCTACAAAAATATTCACTTTACCAATGTTCCAAATGTCTGGAGTATTTTGTTACATAATTCCTCTATTATTCTTAAAATGTAAAAGTGAGCGATTAAGATCAATGGGGAAAATATCGATTGTTCCAGCAATTTTTAATATTGCGGAACCAATTCAATATGGAGCTCCAATTATGTTTAATCCAATTTTAGGAATTCCATGGATTGCTTTTTACACAATCAATATGGGAATAATTTGGTGCTGTATGAATTTTGGCATTATGGGTAAAGCTGTAATTGCTGCTAGTTCTAATATTCCGATGCCGTTTTTCCAATACTTGTGTACTTTAGATTGGCGTGCGGTGCTTATCTTTGTTGTAATGTTCATTGTATCTGGCCTTATTTGGTATCCATTCATCAAAGTATACGATAAGAAATGTCTTGATGAAGAAAATAATTTGCAGGCTGAATAATGAAGCGGATATATATCTTTTGTGCACAGGGAGTTTCAACAAGTATTTTAGTTAATTGTATGAAAAGGTATATTAGTCAAGAGGGGTATAATTATGAAGTATATGCTTATCCAATCTTAAAAATTAATGAATTGGGGAAATATGCTGATTATATTTTTATTGCTCCTCAAATAAAACATGATTTGTATCGAGTTAAGGAATTATTGCCAGAAAAACCGATCGAAGTAATTGATCCATTCGTTTATGGTCAGATGAATGGTCAAGAATTAGTAGTTCAAATAGTTGAAAAACTTGGAAAATAATAAAGATGTCTGCTTTTTTATAATAAAGCAGGCATCTTTATTTTTAATCAAATGTCACATATTGGTTTTTTAATGGAGGGACTACATCGAGGTGCTCCACTGTTAATATAGGAACATTCATTTGATATTCCGGATCATAATCAACTGTAATTTTTCCTTCAACAACGATCCATTCTTCAGGAATCAATTTATTTGCTAGCTTACTAATACAGACAAGCCCAATCAATGAGGTATCTTCTTCACAGCATACCATAGCTTGACGCCCTAGGACAAAACCATCTTCAATGACACGATCTAGACCGATAAACTTACCTTTAATTTTGACTGTTTTACCATTATATTTATCAGGATGATCCATAGCGTCCATACAAAAGATTCCAAAATCATGATCTTGTATATCTAAATGTTCTTTATTAATATCAAATGGTAATTCTTCTTCAGGATTCATTGTATCTATAGTGCCGTTAGGTAATTCATAAATGATTTGAGCATTACTGTTAATCGCTTTAATATTATTTCTTAACATGGATTTTTTAATATTTGGATCGTAGCGATTAAAAATAACAAGATCACTAAAGACAACCTGACTATATACAAGAGAACGCATATTATTTAAATACATTGAAAAAGTAGTAGTATCAAAAGTTGTTAATACTTGGACCACTTTCCAGTTTTCAGGAATCGTTTCTTTTACAAAAATATTCAGGTCCATCATTCCATTAGCTTCAATCATGATTTGAGTAGGACGATATTCTAATTCTAAATGTTTTAGTTCATAGGTGGTAAAATTTTCAAAATCTAATGTTACCAATGAAGTATTAGATTTTTTTAAATAAATATCATTATAGGCAACTTCACCTTCTTCAAAACTAATTAATAAGGTGTCTTCTTCACTATAAAAATCAGGATTCATTAAAGTATCATTAATAAATGAGGTTTTACCACTATCTAGAAAGCCTGCGAAAATATATACTCTTGTTTCCATTAAGCGACCTCATCGAATAATCTATCTAATTTTATTTTATCTAATTTTTCGCCAATGACACAAATTCGACCTGTAAAGTCAGGTTTTCCTATACGAATTTCATATTCTCCAGGGACTAAATCAAAATACCACCAATCACCTTCAATACTATCAACATATCCTTTAGCTCTTAAAATATTTCCATAGGCGGAACTGTCACTTAGTTCTTTTAAGATTTTTTCTAATTGAGATTTAGAATATTTTTTAGGTGTCTGTTTACCCCAACTGGTGAAAACTTCATCAGCATGATGGTGCTCATGACCACACTCACAATTATGATCATGATGATGTTCGTGATTATGATGATGTTCGTGATCATGATGATGTTCATGATCGTGGTGATGATCATGATGATGGGCACATATAGGACAAATATCTAATTGTTCCAACAATTCATCACGAAGATTATCACTATTACTAAAGGCATTAATTAGTATTTCTTTGGTAAGCTGATCCCATGGGGTTGTAATGACATTAGCTTGATTATTATGTTCTTTAATAATTTTTAAACACTCATCTAGCTGAAATTCTGTTATATCTTGAGTTCGGCTTAAAATAATAAGTGAGGCGTACTCGATTTGATTATTAAAAAACTCTCCAAAATTCTTTGTGTATAATCGACATTTTTTAGCATCGATAACAGCAATATAATTATCAAGTTCTAATTCATGACTATGTACATCACTAACAGCTTTAATTACATCTGACAATTTTCCAACACCAGAAGGTTCGATGATAATTCGATCAGGATGATATGTTTCTAATACTTCTTTTAATGAAGCTTCAAAGTCACCAACTAGACTGCAACAAATACACCCTGAATTAATTTCAGTTACTTCAATTCCAGCATTATTCATAAAAGTTCCATCAATTCCAATTTCACCAAATTCATTTTCAATTAAGACAATTTGTTCTCCTGGATATACATCACTAATTAATTTTTTTATGAATGTAGTTTTACCAGCTCCAAGGAAACCAGATATAATATCTACTTTTGTCATATAGTTCATCTCCTTTTTGTCTTTATATTATAACATCATGTATTTTATGGTTCAAATATTGTAGCCTATAGAATTATGTCCTTTTTTTTCTTAATAAGACAAGAAACTATTTTAATTGGCAATTATCTAATAAAAATGATATTCTTTATAAAGAGAGTGAATGGAATCTTTTAGAGAAATAATTTTCAAATTATAAAGGGGGAAAAATAATGCCAACAGGAGTCATTATTAATAGTTTATCAATTGTATTAGGGGGAATATTTGGTGCATTATTAGGTCATAAATTAAGTCATAGACTTAAGACAGAAATAACCTTGATTTTTGGGATTTGTGCTATGGCTATGGGAATCAATGCAATTGGATTAATGGAAAATATGCCGGCAGTAATCTTTTCAATAATTATTGGAACTATTGTGGGATTATCACTGCACTTTAGTGATTGGATCAATAAGGGAGCAATTTTAATGCAAAAGCCAATTGCCAAAATATTTAAAAATAATGGTAGTGATTTAAGTTCGGAAGAGTTTCAATCTACTTTAATTACTATTATTGTGTTATTTTGTGCTAGTGGAACAGGAATTTATGGCTCCTTAACTTCAGGAATGACGGGTGATAATGGAGTTTTGATTTCTAAATCAATTCTTGATTTTTTTACTGCTGCGATTTTTGCTTGTAATTTAGGGTATGTGGTATCTGTAATTGCCATTCCGCAGTTTGTAATCTTTTTTATTTTATTTTTATCAGCAAAGTTTATTTTTCCATTGACTACACCAGCAATGATCAATGATTTTAAAGCTTGTGGTGGCTTTTTAATGATTGCTACAGGATTTAGAATGATCAAGGTTAAAGAATTTCCAATTGCGGATATGATTCCTGCAATGGTTATTGTTATGCCAATTAGCTGGTTATGGGTCAATTATATTATGACGGTTATATAAAAGTATTGTGATTGTACTAAAAGTACAAAAATCACAGTATTTTTTTTATTTTCTTAGTACTTTGTTTCCAGAATATTATAAATATATTTAAATAATAAATAGTTATGTTATAACAAGGAAAAGGAGGCAAAATCAATGAATTTTGGAATTATTGGATTTGGGAATATTGCAAGAAAATTTGTTAAAAGTATTGAATACACTGACGAAGGAAAGATTTATGCAATTGCATCTCATTCCTTAACAAGTGATGATGAATATGTAAAGGCTCACCCAGAAGTTAAAATATATCAAGATTATGACGAATTATTACAGGATCGAGAACTTGATGCTGTATACATTGCCTTACCTCATAAATATCATAAGGAATGGATCTTAAAAGCACTTGATAATCATATTGCGGTATTATCAGAAAAACCAATGGTATTGACAGTTGCAGATATTGAGGAGATTAAAACAAAAGTATATACGGAAAAAGGATATTGCTTAGAAGCATTAAAGACTAAATTTAATATTGGTTTAGAACATTTAAAACAGGATTTATCATTGATTGGTAAAATCAAACAAATTGAAGCTAATTTTTGTTTTGATGCTACTGCTCACCAAACTACCTCATATTTATTTAACGTTGATCAAGGTGGGGCACTGAATGACGTAGGAAGTTATTTGCTTGGTTTTGTATTAGCTTTGGTGGATTCAGATATAAAGAATGTTAATTCACAGATTGATATTGTTGCTGGAGTTGAATGGTATTTTAAAGCAAAAATTAATTTTAATAATGAATGTACTGCGATTGTGGAAGGGGCAATTGATCGTAATAAAGAGCGTTTAGCAATTATCGAAGGTGAATTTGGAAAAATAGAGATTCCAATGTTTAATCGTATTATTGATTATAAAATCATAAAAAATGATGGTACTGTGGTTGAACGCAATTATCCAATTATTGGAGATGATATGACTATGGAGATTCAGTGCTTTATTGATGATGTACGAGCTCATAAAACTGAGAGTGCACTTCATAGTTTGGAAGATACAAAAAGGATATTGGAATTAACAGAAATAATTAGGGAGGCAAATTAAATGAAATTAGGTATTTTAGGAACAGGGATGATTGTTAAAGACTTATTAACAACTATAAATAAGTTAAAGATTGAATCAATTTCGATTTTAGGGACTGAACAAACTAAGAAAGAGACTACTATTCTCGCTAAGCAATATCATCTAGATCATTGTTATTATGACTATGATGAAATGTTGCGAAGTGAAATCGATACAGTGTATGTTGCCTTGCCAAATCATTTACATTTTAGTTTTGCTAAAAAAGCTTTATTAAAAGGTAAGCATGTAATAATGGAAAAACCTATTACTTCAAATGTTAAGGAATTGGAAGAATTAAAAGAAATTGCTCAAGAAAACGATCTAATTATTTTAGAAGCAGTTAATATCCATTATTTACCTGCTTTTAAAAAATTGAAAGAAGATATAAAGAGAATTGGAAATATTAAAATCATGAATTTTAATTATAGTCAATATTCTTCACGATATGATGCTTTTAAACAAGGAACAATTTTACCGGCATTTGATTATCATAAATCAGGTGGAGCTTTGATGGATATCAATGTTTATAATGTTAATGCAATAATAAGTTTATTTGGTCAACCAGTAAGTATTGGGTATATGGCAAATATTGAGAATCAAATTGATACAAGTGGTATTCTAATGTACGATTATGGTTCGTTTAAGGGGATAAGTATAGGGGCTAAAGATTGCAAAGCACCGATTATTTCAACGATTCAAGGTGATAAAGGGGTTATTAAAATTGATAAACCTGTTAATCAGATGACCGGATATCAAATTATTTTTAACGATGGCACTGAAGAAATTTATCGAGTTGATGATTGTGAACATCGCTTATATTATGAATTTATTGAATTTATTAGAATCATTGATAATAATGATTATGATTTTGCTAAAAAGATGCTGGAATTAAGTTTAATAGTAGCTAAAGTCATGAATGAGGCAAGAAATCAAGAAAAAATAGTATTTACAAATGATAATTAAAGGAGAAGACAAATGGAATTTAAAAGCTTGATGCATGTATCTTTTTTCACTGATCAAATGGATGTGATGAGAGACTTTTATGAAAATAAGTTAGGATTAAAAGTTAAAATTGTAACAAGGGCGGGACTTTATAAAGGACTAAATCGTGGTAAATATAGTGAAGTAGCTGAAGTTGATCCAAACAGAATTATCATTGTTTATATTGAAATTGCCCCTGGACAGTTTATTGAACTATTTCCAAAGGATGAAGGACAAGCGCCACATGATGAGTGGAACCAGAGGCTGGGGTATTCACACTTTGCGTTATTGGTTGAGGATATAGAAAAAACTTATCGAGAACTAGTTGAATGTGGAGTTGCAATAGATACACCTATTTCTAAAGGTCCATCACATACCTATCAAATGTGGGTGCATGATCCTGATGGTAATAAATTTGAAATTATGCAGTATACTGATAAGTCATTTCAAGTAGTGGGGCACATTGAAGAAGAGATATCTGAAGATTAATAGTAGGTATAGTTTGGTAACAAACTATACCTTGTTTTTATTTATGAAGAAATAATAATGAGAGAAGGAATTGATTAGTATTTTGCTTTAGTTATGTTATACTGTTGCTAGGTGATAAAATGAAATGTTTAATAGAGAAGAAATGTGGTAGCTGTAAATACATTAATACTGATTACCAGAGACAATTAAAGATTAAAACAGATTATTGTAAGAAGCTGTTAAAAGATAATAAATTAGACATGTATGAAGTCAAGGATACTATTGGAATGGGGCATCCTTATGAATACCGTAATAAAATAATTGTTGCTTTTAATCATAGATATGAATTTGGCTTTTATGAAGAGGATAGTCATAAGATTATTCCTTATGATCGTTGTCTTCTTCATGAAGAACTCAGTGATATGATTATTAAGAAGATTCAAAGCTTATTAAAACGATATCGAGTTAGTATTTATGATGAAAATCGTAATCGCGGATTATTGCGTCATGTATTAATTCGACGTGCTCTTGTTACTGATCAGACAATGGTAGTACTAGTTTGCAATGATAATGTATTTAAAGGATCCAAAAATTTTTGTAATGAGTTGATTAAAAATTTTCCAAGTATTAAGACGGTTGTATTAAATGTAAATAAACGTAAAACGAGTGTGGTTTTAGGTAATGAAGAAAAGATTCTTTATGGTAAGGGATTTATAGTTGATGAATTGTGTGGTTTGAAGTTTAAGATTTCGCCAAAATCATTTTATCAAATTAATCATCAACAGTGTGAATTACTGTATTCTAAAGCTCTAGATTTATTGAATTTAACAGGTCAAGAAAGAATTATAGATGCTTATTGTGGAATTGGGACAATTGGAATGATTGTAGCTAATAGAACTAAGGAAGTTACTGGTGTGGAATTAAATAAAGATGCAGTTAAAGATGCCATCAATAATGCTAAAATGAATAAGATTGAAAATATTAAATTTATTAATGATGATGCTTCTGCTTTTATGATTAAATTAGCTAAACAGAAGCAAAAAGTTGATTGTGTAATTATGGATCCCCCACGCAGTGGCAGTACGCAGGAATTTATGGATGCTGTAAAAATCTTGAATCCTAAACAAGTTGTTTATATTTCTTGTGATCCAAGTACTCAGGTAAGGGACATCAAGTATTTTGCAAAAATTGGCTATCGTGGTGAGGTAATGTATCCGGTTGACATGTTCCCTCATACTAGCCATGTTGAGACGGTGGTACTGCTTTCCCACAAAAAGCCAGACAGTCATATCAACGTAAAAGTTGAGTTTGGTGAGGGTGAAGGCAAAGTTCCTTTAAAGGAAATCTCCGAAAGGGCAGAAGCCTATAAGCCTAAAGAACGAGTTACCTACAAGATGATACAGGAGTACATAGAAGAAAAATATAGTTTCAAGGTACATACATCATATATCGCAGAGGTTAAGAGAGATTTAGGTTTGCCGATGTATGATGCTCCAAATGCGGTAGAGGAATTAAAGCAGCCGAGGAAGCATCCGACAGCAGAAAAGGTGGAAGCAATAAAGGATGCTTTGAGATATTTTTCTCTTTACGAATCTGGATGCTTTTTGTAAAATTATATGTAATAAAGTTCTTGTTGGATTATTAGATGAATGATAGGAGAAATAGTAATGGCTCATATAAAAACAGAAACAGAAACGGTTATAAAGAAAATATTACCTTATCTTAAACGTAGGGGATACGATATAATCAAAGATTTGGATTTTGAATCTGTAGCCACTTTAACAGATAGTTATTCTAAAGGATTTGTAGATATTTTAGTTACACTTGGAAAGAAAAATGCAGCATTTTTGATTGAGGCAAAACGGATTTCTAAAAAGCTAACTAATAAAGATAGAGATCAGGCTATTGCTTATGCTAGAACAAAAGAGATTAATGTGCCATTCGTTGTAGTTACTAATGGTATTGATATTCAGTGTTTTAATACTAAGAATAAGAAAAGAATTTTATGGGATGGAAAGATGGTAGATAAAATCCCAAATAGGCAGCAGATATCTCAAGTACTCAGGGTATTAAAGGCAAATCCACAGGAAATATACATTGGTATTTCAAATGATGTAAGCTTGCCGTATCGTCCAGGTTTACCTTTACGTCAATTAAATGCATTGTTTTATAAGGGGCATAGTACAATTAGAAAAATTGAGAAAAATGAGGAATCGGCTTTTGCAGATTTTTCTAAATTGCTGTTCTTACGATTGCTAGAAGAAAAAAGCGATTTAGAGAATGACTTTCAATTACCTTATTCATATAGGTTTCATGAGCTAGCAGAGTATCCAGTAAAAAATGCGGACCAAGTTAGAGATGCTGTGTTAAGTATGATTGATTCCATCGTTCAACGAACACCATATGGAGAAGTTTTAGAAGACGAAATAAGATTGAAAAATCCCAAGACGTTTCTTAGTCTTGTTAAAGACCTTTCATCAGTTTCATTTTGCGATTGTAGTGTTGATTCAAAGGGAGCTGCTTTTGAATATTACGTTCGAGCTACACTAAAAGGCAAGAAATTAGGACAGTATTTTACACCAAGAGAAGTAGTGCAAGTGATGACTATATTGATTGGTGAAAATAAAATCATTAATTCATTAATGGTAGGAGTAGACATAAAAGTTCTTGACCCAGCTTGTGGTACAGGAGGCTTTCTTGTTTATTTATTGCAGGATTCATTGAAAAAGTTACAGGAAAAATTAGAAGCACGAGAAATCACAAAGAGCACATATGAAGGTTTGGTAAAAAAGGTAAAAGAAGAAATTTTCTATGGTTCTGATGCAAATGAAGGTGTTGCGGCATCAGCGAAGATGAATATGATAATAGCTGGTGATGGTCATACAAATATTCAACACGAAGATAGTTTGTCAGTAAACTCAAAAAATTGGAATGCGGTAAATCCAGATTGTAACATTATAATAACTAATCCACCATTTGGAACAGCAGAAGGAGATTCTTTATCAAAAGATGATATGAGACAATATAAAGTTTCTTCAACTAAGGGGCAATATCTTTTCCTGCAGAAAATGATTGCTTCAACTGTAGCAGGAGGAGAAATATGTACGGTTATTGATGAAGGATTATTAAACACAGAATCAGGCTCAGAATTAAGAAAACATATTTTACAGAATTGTCGCGTGAAAGCCGTGGTTAGTTTACCTAGTGAGACTTTCAAACCTAATAAAATCAATGTTCGCTCTAGTGTGCTTTTATTAGAAAAAAGAGATGTACCTGATATGGATTTTGAAGAACACTATGATATTACTTTTTGTTATTTGGATTCTTTAGGATACTTAGGTTCTGGGGATAAAATAAGAGGATTTGATTTTAATAAATTTTTTAATGAGATTAGACTTGATGTATTAGATAAAAGTGGGGGAGCTGTTAGAGAAGGATATCACTGGAGAGCTTATGACCTGGATGCAGTAGTTGTAGGAAATAGTGGAAATGCAAGGTTAGATTATAAGTATTGGGATATAAATGTGCAAGAACAAATAAAGGCATTAAGAAAAGAGGGGAATCAAACGATTCAGGAATTGAATTTAATAACAACTTCGAGGGGAAAGAGTCCCACGGCGGATAGTTATGTTGATATGACAGATGGATATGCTATTGTAATCAAAGCAGGAAGTAATATAAGTAAGTTTGGCACATTAAATATTGACGATGCGGATTGGATAGAAAAGTCTGTATACGATGAGTTTTTTGAAAAAAGTAAAGAGTTAGGTGCTAACTTGAATTTGATTCAAAAAGGAGATGTGCTATTGGCATCAACTGGAGATGGAACATTAGGAAAATGTTGCGTATATGATATTGATTATCCTGCTATAGCGGATGGACATGTCACAATAATAAGAGGAAATCCGGACGTTATCAACCCCTATTATTTAGCTGATTATTTGAGAAATGGATTTGGTGCTGTACAAGTAAACAGATTGTATACAGGAGCGACAGGGCTGATTGAGTTGACTCCAGATCAAGTAGATACAATTGTTGTAGATATGCAGAAAGGAGTAAAAGAACAGAAAGATATTTCGGAAAAAATGCGAAAGTTAGAAAGAGAATATATGAAAAAAGTAGCTGAAGCAGATAAGTTATTGTCAGAATCAAAATGCGTTTTATAGTAGTGTTGTTATTAACAGCAGCACAGGCTGCTGCTAAGGGTGCAATCTAAAAGAGCTCTTTCATTTGAGTTTACGCTTACATACGAACAAGCCTTGGCGTATCGGAAATTTACAGGGCATACTGTTCGTAAGGGCTTTTGGCAAGATTTAAAAGTACAAGTTTATATCGATTTGGACATTGAGTGTCGTTGAGAAATCAACGGCACTTTTTGCATATAAAAATAAAATTCAGGAGGTAATGAAAATGTCAATACGAGAGAGTAACATTAGGGTAGCGGTTTACGTTAAGAAGTTTTTAGAAAAGGAGACAATGCTTTTCCCAGAAAGAAATCAAGAGGAAATATGCACAAAAATTATCGGTGCTAATGCAGATTGGAATTTGGCTGGAATATATCAAGATGAGTATTGCTCTTATAAATCAGCTTACCCACAGTTAAATCAGTTAATCAAGGACGTAGAAAACGGGAAACTTGATTTGATAATTACGCCAGAAGCAGAGAGGTTTGGAAAAAACGCTGTTTCAGCGTATGACTTGGCACAAAAATTTTTAGAAGATGGTGTCGGAATCAGATTTGTAGAAAACGATATTTTTACAAAGAATCCGATAGAGTTGTTGAAATTGGAGATTATGGCTCAGATGCTGCAAAAGAAGAAAGAATATCAATCGGAAAGCATTAAAATTGGAATAAAAAAGAAACGGGAAAATGAAAGATAAAAAGGCGTGAGTTTTTGAAATTTGCACATTCGTCAAGTAGCGGTTGTATCTCTATAATATAAGAGTGTACAGCCGTTTGTTTTTTGCGGAGGTATTCAATGGAGAATGTAATAAAAGAAGAAGCGAATAGTATCGAACAATCTTGTGAATACGGAGAAGATGAAACCGAAAGATTCAATGTGTTTATTAATGAGATGGTACAGATTGTAGAAAAATACGGCAAATTAGTTTTGCAGGATTTAGATTGTGTTGCGTAATCTTACGCAACCTTACATATTACATTTTCCTAAATTATCGGAGGTGGCGGAATGAACAGAGAAGGAAAGAAATGTGTTCTATATCCAAGAGTAAGTACGGAAATGCAGGTTGATGGATATAGTCTTGAAGGTCAGAAAAATAGTTTGAAACGATTTGCAGACAGAGAGGAAATGGAGATTGCAGGTGTATATGAGGATGCAGGAAAGTCAGGAAAATCTATTGAGGGGCGACCTGCATTTAAGAAAATGCTGTCTGATATAAAAAACGGATTAGAGATAGATTATATTTTAGTATATAAGTTGTCACGCTTCGGAAGAAATGCAGCAGACATCTTAAATTCATTGGAGTTCGTTCAGTCTTATGGCATAAACCTTATTTGTATTGAAGAAGGAATTGATTCATCACAGACAAGCGGAAAGCTCTTAATATCTGTCCTTTCTGCCGTTGCGGAAATTGAGAGAGAAAATATTATTGAGCAGACAATGAATGGACGCAGGGAAAAAGCCAGACAGGGCGGTTGGAATGGTGGATTTGCCCCTTACGGATATTATCTTGAGAATAATCAGCTTCTGATAGAAGATACAGAAGCGAAAGCTATTCGCATTATCTTTGAGAAGTTTGGTAATTCTGATATTGGACTTGGTGGAGTGGCGAAATATCTTAATCTTCAAGGAATTAAAAAGATACCACGCCAGAATGGAAAATTAGAAACTTGGAGCAGCCATCTTATACGGCAGATATTAGATAACCCTGTTTATTGCGGCAAAATCGCTTATGGAAGAAGAACAAGAGAGAAAGTTAAAGGAACTAAAAACGAATATAAGCAGGTTCACGCTGATGATTATATTTTAGAGGATGGACAGCACGAGGGTATTGTCAGTGAGGAATTATGGGAAAAGGTTCGTGCAAAGCGTATCGCCACAGGAATTAAACAACCATCAAAGGTTGGTAAAGACAGGTCGCATCTTTTGACAGGTGTATTGAAATGTCCTTTGTGTGGAAGTTCAATGTATACCAACAAACATGCTTGGACAAATAAAGACGGCACATATAAGGAAGTTTACTATTATATATGTGGAAGAAATAAGCAGGAGCGAGGACATCATTGTGATTATAAGGCTTCTTTGAGAAAAACGGATATTGAACCGCTTGTTATCGAAGCAGTCAAAGAATTGGTAAGTGACAAATACTTTGCCAAAGAGATAAAAAGCAGAATTGGAATACAGACAGATACAAGTAATGTTGATAAGGAAATTGCAAATTATGAAAGTAAGCTGAAGGAGGTTGATTTGAATAAGGCTCGTCTGGAACGAGAGATTGATAATCTTCCTGCTGATGCCCGTTATCGTGAGAGAAAAATTCACGATATGACATTAAGGCTCGATGGGCTGTATGATACGATTGTTGAGTTGGAGGAACGAATTGAAGATGCAAAATTACGAAGAAGTTCTATAGAGATGGAAGCTATTACTCTTGAGAACATTTATAAAATTATGAAGAATTTTGCAAAGCTCTATGCTATAATGAGTGATGAAGAAAAGAAAAGCGTTATTTCTTATCTCATAAAAGAAATTCAGATATACCCAAACGGAGAGGCAGAAATGCCGTTGAAATCAATAGAGTTCAATTTTCCGATATATCGTGACGGTAAGGAAGTAAGGAAAGTTTTGTGGGAAAGAGGTAATACCGTTGAGACAATCGTACTGCTATCAAAAATATAAAAGTTTAGAGCGTAATTTAGTTGCGCTTTTTTTTATTAAATAATGAAAATAAGTGAGAATATAAAAAATCTTTATTTTAATAGATATGAAGATTATTCTTTTATTAGGATTAATTATTAGATTAAGAAGGATTGTGATGATTTATAATATTGCAAATAAAATGATTAAATATGCTAATGGAAATAACTATAACATTAAACATTTCTTAAAAGTGCATGCTTATGCTAAAACATTGGTGAATTAGTAAAACTGAATCAGCAAGACTTAAAAGCTCTTGAAACAGCAGCAATTATTCCGTTGAAGATATAAGAAATTTTATGGAAAAAATATTTAAAACAAAAACGGGTATTGAATTATTAAAATCGATACATCAAGTATAAGCATAGTAATTACAAAAGAATAGAAGATAAAAATTTATGACGTCAGTAATACAACAAGCAATGGTATTTATTTTGATTATCTTTTTAGCATGTTTTATAAAATTAAGAGGATATATTAAAGAAAGTGATTCGTATGTTCTTGCTTTACTTATAACAAACATTACATGTCCATGGACATTGCTTGCGGGAACCGTGAGATTCGATTGATATCAAATATCATGCTTTTTATTATTCTAGAAATTTTAAATAATATAATTATGGCGGTTGTTGGCTATCATGTTAAATTAAGAGATTCCAAAACAATGAAAGGTGTCTCTATGTTAAATGCTTCTGTATATAACATTGGAAGCTTTGTTTTGCCGTTTGTTCAAGCGATAATGCCATCTTTGACAATAACTTATTTAAGTACTTTTAATATTGGAGCAATCTTTATGGTGCTGGTAGCATCTATGTGATAAGTGACTATGTTGTAAATGGAGAAAATCATTTTAGAATCAAATCTTTTTAAAACATTGTTTTCATCAATAGCTTTAGATATTTATTTGATTGACTTTATTCTAATGATTATGAGGATAGAAATTCCAAATTCAAAAAAGGCATATTTACTCTCACTGGTATTTTGATAATTAGATACATTGGAGCTGTTTTACTTAGTCTCTTTACCTATGTGTTTGTGCTTTTACTTTTAATAAGCAAAATATTGTAAATAGTTTTATTTTTTGAAAGCCCTTGCAAAAAATAAATTATATGATAAAATATAAGTGTCAATTAAATATGGCTTGTTACCCGGGAAAAACAAGGGGCAATACCAAAAAAGAATTTAGCTTCTTTTTGGTATTGCCCTTTTTATATTGGCAAATTAGAGAGGAAGAGAGGTAAGAAAATGATCAGGTTTCCAAAAGATTTCTTATGGGGAGGTGCTACAGCCTGTTTTCAATATGAAGGTGGATATAAAGAAAAAGGAAGAGGCTTATCGAGTCATGATTTTGAAACTGCTGGTGACATAGATAAAGAAAGACAAATTACTTTAAAATTAAATAATGGAACGAGGGGGAGTATTGATTATCGAGACTCAATTCCCGATGGAGCTATACCGTATATTTATGATGATATATATTATCCGAGCCATCAAGCGACTGATTTCTATCATCATTGGAAAGAAGATATTGCTTTGTTTGCAGAAACGGGATTTAAAGTTTATCGTTTTTCTATTTCATGGAGTCGAATTTTTCCAAATGGTGATGAAGAAAAAGCAAATGAAGATGGTTTGAAATTTTATGAAATGATAATTGATGAACTTTTAAAATATAATATCGAACCAATGATTACAATTTGTCATGATGAAGTCCCCTTTCATTTATGTGAATTATATGATGGTTGGGCGGGGCGAGAAACGATTGGATGCTATGTAAATTATGCAACAACACTATTTAACCGATTTAAAGATAAAGTAAGATATTGGATTACTTTTAATGAAATAAATAATTTAGGTGGGTACGCTCAAATGGGAACCCATAGACAAGATAGTCAGACGAGATATCAAGCAGTTCATCATATGTTTGTAGCAAGTGCTAAAGCAATTAGTCAGGGAAAGAAAATTATGGGAGACATAAAATTCGGCGCAATGTTTGCATTAAGCGAAATTTATCCAGCTACATGTAATCCTGAAGATGTTTTTGCCACTTATTGTAAGCGACGTGAAGCATTATTTTTCGTTGATGTAATGGCTCGCGGGTCATATCCAAATTATACAAAAGATATTTTTAATAAGAAAGATGTCAAATTGAAAGTAAGTGAGGAAGATCGAAACTTGATTAAAAAACATACTTTAGATTTTATTTCATTTAGTTATTATCGTTCTTCAATTGTTAGTGCTGGTTCTAAAGTTGATCATATGGGTGGGGACCCCAATCCGTATTTAAAAAAGACCCAATGGGGTGCAGGAATAGATCCATTAGGTATACGCTATTGTTTAAATGAAATTTATGATCGTTATCAAAAACCATTATTTGTTATTGAAAATGGAATGGGAGCAGTAGATATTTTAGAAAATGGAAAAATTCATGATTATTACAGAATAAAATATGTGGCTGAACATTTAAAACAATTGAGAGATGCTATTGTCATTGATAAAGTACCATGTTTTGGATACACTATGTGGGGATGTACAGATCTAATATCTTTAGCTAGTGGACAAATGAAGAAACGCTATGGTTTTATATATGTTGATATGAATGATTATGGACAAGGATCATTACAGCGTTATAGAAAAGATTCATTTTATTGGTATAAGAAGGTAATTAAAACAAACGGGTCTGATTTAACATTTTAATAAATGTAGAGGATTAGATATGAAAAATAAATACTATAGAATTAATAAAATCTTAAATAATAATGCCATTGAAATATTAGAAAATGGAACAGAAATAATTATTATTGGTAATGGCGTAGGATTTAATCATAAAGTTAATGATTATATAACAATGAAAGAAAATTACAAGCTTTATACGTTACAAAATAATTTATTGAAAATTCAATTTAAAGCCTTACTGAATGAAATTCCATTTAAATGTATTGAATTGACCCAAGAAATTATAGATATGGCAAAAACTGATTTAAATAGAAATTTTAATCAAGGATTATTAGTATCGCTATCAGACCATATTAACTTTGTTTCCAAAAATTATCTAAAGGGTTATGGTAGTTATAGTTTAGTTAGTGAAGAAATAAAAAGATTCTATCATGAAGAATATGAAGTCGGCCTTAAAGCATTAGATTTGATTAATAGATATTATCAAATAAATTTAAATAAAAAAGAGGCAAGTGCTATAGCATTTCACTTAATTAATGCTGAGTTTAATAATAATGTAAGCAAAACAACGAGTATTTTAAAGAGCATAGATGATATTTTAAATATAATTGAAGCTAATTTTGGTCTTGAACTACCGGAAGATTCACTGTATTACTCTAGGCTAGTGATTCATCTTAAATTTTTTATGCAGCGGGTGATAAAGGGTGAAAGTGATGATGAGAATTTTGAAAAATTAATAATAAGTGCTAAGTCAGATATTAATAAAAAAATAGGTATTACGTTAGATTCAATCGAAAGATATTTAAATGAAGAATTTGATTATGTACTATCAGAGGCGGAACGATTTTATTTATTAGTACATATTTCAAGAATAATATAGAGGAGAATAATATGGATTATAAAGAAATAGCCGATCAAATCATTATAGCGATTGGCGGACAGGATAATGTTAAATATGTAACCCACTGTGTTACAAGATTACGATTTGTATTAAAAAATAAAAATCTAGTTAATCAAGATAAGATTAATGAAATTGATGGAGTATTGGGCTCAACCTTTGGTGCCGGTCAATTTCAAATAATTATGGGGAAAAATTTATCTGCGACATTTACTCAAGTAGTTAAAAATTATAATTTTGAAGTAGCAGAAATTATTGATGAAATTTTGGATGAAGATATTAAAGAAAAAGATGATTCGCCAATTTGGAAAAGAGGAATAAAAAATATTTTCAATTTCTTATCTGCATGTGTTACACCAATGATTCCTGGGCTTACTGTAGCTGGATTAATAAAAGTATTTTTGGTACTAACCTCATTAGCGTGGCCGGAAATTGTTGATAATCAAACATATCTAGTTATAAATGGTATTGTTAATACTTCTTTCTACTTTATGCCTGTTTTTGTAGCATACGGTGCAGCAATCAGATTAGGAAGTACACCTATTTATTCAATGATAGTAGCTTGTCTACTGATCCATCCAGATATTATTGGGATGTTAAGTGCTGAAGAGCCCTTAAAAATATTAGGCTTCACAGCTTATTCAGCAAGTTATGCTTCATCTTTTTTACCAGCAATATTATCAACTGTAGCAGTTGCAAATATTGAAAAGCTTTTGAATAAGTATTTACCGGGAATGTTTAAAGGAATTTTTGTTGGTGGATTAACGCTTGTTCTTGCAAGTCTTTTAACTCTTACTGTATTAGGCCCAATTGGTTTTTTTGCTGGTGAATATTTTATTAATTTCTTAGTTTGGATGCAAAGCACGATTGGTCCATTTGCGCTTGGAGCTCTCGGTGGTGTATTGCCATTTGTAATAATGTCAGGAATGCATACTGTTTTTGGCCCTGTAATGATGCAAAGTATTGCATCATTAGGTTATGAAGGTTTTTTAAGGCCAACACAATTTGTTCATAATGTTGCTGAGGGAGGAGCTTGTTTTGGGGTAGCACTAAAAACTAAGAATCCAGAATTACGTTCACAAGCGATTAGTAGTGGTGTCGGGGCTATTCTAGCCGGGGTATCAGAGCCGGCTATCTACGGAATCAATCTGCGTCTAAAAAAGCCAATGTATGGTGTTATGGCTGGTGGTGCAGTTGGCGGTTGTATTGCTGGATTTTTTGGAGTAAAGGCATTTGCTTATGGTAATCCTAGTATTTTGGCACTTCCTATTTATGGGGAAACGATTATTGGCGTCATTATCGCAATTATTGCGGCATTTGTTGTATCTAGTGTGGTGAGTTATTTCTCAGGATTTGAAGATGTTCCAGTAAAAAATAAAAACTTCCAACAAAATAGTCATTAGCAAATTTAGGAGTTAATACTATGATAAAGATATTTAAATCATTAAAAAATAATCAAAAAAATACAAATAATGTATATGCAGTTGTAAATGGAGTCAGTTTTAATCTTGAATATGTTGATGACAATGTATTTTCAAAAAAAGTAATGGGAGAAGGGGTTGCTATTGTTCCGACCTCGTCAGAGGTCTGTGCCCCTTGCGCAGGAGTATTAACGACATTATTTCCTACTGGTCATGCTTTTGGAATTACACGAGATGACGGTGTTGAAATCTTGGTTCATATTGGACTAGATACCGTTAATTTAAAAGGAAAAGGATTTACAATATTAAAAAAGAAAAATCAAAAAGTTGGAGCTGGTGAAAAAATTATTAAACTAGATCTTAATTATTTAAGAAATGAAAATATTGACTATACAATTATGATTGTTTTTCTAGATACTAAAGGAAAAACATTAAAATTAGAAAAATATGGTGAAGTAACGGCTGGAAAGTCGATTATCACGGTTATGTAGGAATAAAGAGAAACAAGGCGGTAGCTTTGTTTCTTTTAATAGTTGCCAAAATTAATGTTTAATTATGATTTTTATAAAGATTAAATTGAAGATTAAAAAGAAATTTATTTCTTTTTATCCTTTTTTTATATTAAATTGAAAAATTATTATCAGAATAACGGCAATTGGTCTCTTTTCTATGAATTTTATAATATAATAAAGGTATGTATAATCAGGGACTATTAAAATCATTAGAAGATAAAGGAGTGAAAAAATGGATGAATTCTTAAGTGAAATTTATATAGAGGTATTTAAACAGTGGATCTTAATGCAAAGTAATAAAAATTTAGCTATAAGTCTATCGGATGATTATAAAACGATTGCTATTAAGAATAAATATAGTACTAGCCAGGTTAATTTTTATAATATGAATATAGTTGAATTTTCGGTTGAAAATTTAATAAAAAAAGAAGTTGAATTTTATCTCCATTTCCAAATTAAAAATATCAAACATGCGATTCAATTATTTGATGAAATGTTAGAAACGATCAAGCAATTAACAAATAAACCAGCTTTAAAAGTTTTACTTTGTTGTACTGGTGGGTTAACGACAGGTTATTTTGCTGATCGGATCAATCAAATAACAAAGTTACTTAATATCGATGTTCAAGTGTCTGCGGTTAGCTATAATAATCTTTATAAGGCTAGTGAAGATTATGACATGATTATGTTGGCACCACAAATCTCATATATGTATGCAAAGGTATGTGAGATTTTAAAAAATAAAATCGTTTTAAATATCCCGCCTGCTATATTTGCTAAATATGATGTAAAAAAGATGTTATCGATTATTGAAGAGGAGCGTAATTATAAACGAACCTTGGCAAAAGGAATGCATAAACCGTTGAAAGCTAAAAATATGCAGCCTAGTGGTGTTAAAACATTGTGTCTTGCTTTAATTAGGAATAGTAATCGTGTTCATATTGTGTACCGTTTATATGATGAAAATAATAGTATTTTAGAAAATAATGAAATTATCAAACCTACTTTATCAATCCAAGATTATTATGATGTAATCGATAGCATGCTGGCTAAATATGTAGATATTAAAGTTATTGGATTATCGACTCCGGGAATTATACGTGGTGATCAGATTATCTCAATGAGTATAAAGGGGCTAGAGAAAATTTCAATTACTCATGATTTTACTTTGAAATATTCGCAAAAATTTGTTTTTAGTAATGATGCTAATACAATTGCTTTAGGCTATTATAGTTCTAAAGAAAACTGTTCATCACTGTCATTTGTTTTTCAACCGGTTAGTTCGAACTCAGGGGCAGGACATATTGTAAATGATCGTTTGATTGCTGGACACCATCATGTAGCTGGAGAAATACAATATTTGCCATTATCATATTCAAAAGATGTTTTAGAATTACATCAAACACCAGAAGGAGCCATTGAAGCAATGGCTAAAACTGTTACATCAATAATCAGTTTTTTAGATCCGCAAATTATTGTTATATGTTGTTTTTTAATTACTAATATTGAAGAATTGAAAAAAGAGGTAGCTAAATATATTCCTAAAGATTATATTCCTGAAATTGTTTTAATTGATTATCTCCAAGAATATATGTTATTAGGTACGCTATTATTATGTCATCAAGATTAAAAGATAGTAGTTTTATATGAAGAAAAATTAATTATTTATTATTAGCAGCGATGCTGATTTAAAAAAATAGAATTTATGCTCTAGTTGAGTTTAAATTCTATTTTTTCTTAATCAACAATAGGGTGCAATTTTTGTAACTTTTTCTTTCATTTGTTTTATCTTATGTCATTGTGACTAATTGAATATGATATATGTGTAGATAGAAACAAATACCTATCTCATAAATCAAAAGTCGACATTTGATTAATTGCTAAATGATGAGGAGAAGATAAAAATGAATAAAAAAGTTACAATTAGAGAAGCAGTTAATTATGTAATTAATTCAAAAGGAGAAAAACATACATTACTTGGGATTGGACCTATGTCTGAAAATTTTTTACGGGCATCTTTAGAAATTTCAAAAGAAAAAGATTTTCCATTAATGTATATTGCAAGTCGTAATCAAGTTGATGCATATAAATTTGGTGGTGGATATGTATTCAACAGTGATCAAAAGTTATTCAAAGAAAAATCGAAGAGATTGCGCAAGAAATTAATTATGATAATGTCTATTATTTATGCCGTGATCATGGTGGACCATGGCAAAGAGATAAAGAAAGAGCAGATCATTTACCGGAAGATGAAGCTATGGCAATTGCCAAAGAGTCATATAAAGAAGATATTTTAAATGGTTTTGATTTATTACATATTGATCCAACTAAGGATCCTGATGAATATTGTAAAGTAGTGGATATAGATGTTGTCTTTAATCGTACTATAGAATTAATTGAGTATTGTGAGCAAGTTAGAAAAGAATATGGGGTTTTGAGTATAAGTGAATTAGTACTTAATTATTTAAACAGGAGGCAACTCAACTGATTAATAAATTGTATAGAGTTTATTTTATTTAGCACTTTGTTATACTAATAAAAATTGTCGAAAGATTGAAATTAAATTCACAGATACGGCTAAAAGATTTTTAGGAATTAACTATTTTTATGTGAATGTTTTAGATCAGCAAATTATATTTAAGTTTAAAAAATAAAAACGTTTTTATGGAACTGTTGAAATTATTAACAAGATTTAAATAGTAAAATCAAATATAAAAAGATGTAGTCTTTAGCTGCATAAAAAAGAAAATTTAGTATATTTTAATTACTTTTGCATATAGTAACTAATAGTGCGGTATAATAGATATATTAAGCATATACTTAATAGAAAGCTAGGTGGTTATGTGTATGAAAAAGGAGATTTGATTATATATGGTAATCAAAGTGTTTGTAGGATTGAAAATATTGGAGTAATTAGTATTGGTAAGCAGCCCAATTCCCGAAAGTATTATACTTTAAATCCTATTTTTATGGACGGTAAGACGTATGTGCCAATTGATACGCAAGTATATATGCGTCATTTGATTTCGATAGAGGAGTTAGAACGATTATTGACCAGACATCCTAAAGTACAAAAAGAGATTATTGAAAATCAAAATTTAAGACAATTAACAGATTATTACAAAGAAACGATAAGTCAATATACTTGTGATGGCTTGATTCAATTGATTTGTAATCTTCAAGCAAAGCAAAAAAATTTATTGTTACAAAATAAGCGATTGAGTCAAACTGATGAGCGGTACAAAAAAGAAGCAGAAGATCTACTGCATCAAGAATTTGCAGCGGTATTAAATATCCCTAAAGAAGCAGTAATGGCATATATTGAAAATAAAATAAAAGTAGCAGGATAAAAATTTAGGGCTGTTAATTTGGTAAAGAAACATTATTGAAGATAATAATGTTTTTTATTTTTTAATAAAGATACTCTAGTATTAGTCAGATTTGAAAAATTTATAAGTAGAAAATAAAAAATATTTTTATTACGTGAGGTCTTTGATCTTATGTATTCTAAAGGCTGGTATCCATTAGAACCAGAAACTCCACAAAAGATTCAAAAAGTAGTTCAAGAATACACAACCAAAGAATCACATTTAATGTAATCCTTTAAAGACTGGTAAAACCAGTCTTTAAAGGATTGTTTGCAACATTGGTTATTATTTGATAGAATGATACCTGAGGTGATTTTTGTGGATCAAGAGCGATTTGATAATATGATTAAAGTAATTGACGAAAGTTATGATTTAATACAAGAATATGATAGTAAACCTCGACAATTTGGCAAAGTGATGCTTTATCCAGTAGAAACTCACACTCTTGCAATAATTGGAAATCACCCTGGAATAAATGCTTCGATGATTGCTAAAGAATTAAAAAAAACATTAAGTGCCAGCAGTCAAATTTTAAAGAAGCTAGAACAAAAAGGATTAATTTCAAGAACCAAGAATCCTCATAATAATCGTGAGTATAATTTATACTTAACGGTTGGCGGGAGGCAGATTTTTGATTTACATGGTCAGTTTGATAAGAAAATTATGAAACGTTATTTTAAGAATTTAATTAGTTTTAGCAATGAAGAAATAGATATTTATATTAAGGTTCAAAGAGCTTTAAATAAAGAATATGCACAAGACAATGAAGAATCGTTATGATTCTTTTTATTTGACTTTATAAATTGTGAGAGTATACTATTATTAAGGTACTTAACTATATAGGTGCTTAATAATGGAGGTAGAGAAATGAAATATGATTTTGAAACATTAGTTGATCGGAGTCAAAATGGTTCTGCTAAATGGAACGGGATGAAAGATCATAATCCTGCAGTTGCTAAAAATATAGCTCCACTTTCAGTCGCTGATTTAGATTTGAAATTAGCACCAGAGATTGCTGAAGGGATGCTTGAATTTATGCAGAATAATCCTGTATTTGGCTATACAAATGGAACAGCAGCTTATTACGATGCAGTAATTAACTGGATGAAGGATAAACACAATTATCAAGTTGAAAAAGAATGGATCGTTTTATCTAATGGTGTAGTACCAGCGTTAAGCGATGGGGTAACTGCATTTACTGAAGAAAATGACGGAGTAATTATTTTTACGCCAGTTTATTATCCTTTCTATCGGGCAATTGAGTTAAATAATCGTCGAGTACAAAGATGTCCTTTAATAAATCATGAAAATAGTTACCAAATTGATTTTGATAAATTTGAAGAACTTGCAAAACAAGCAAATACAAAGTTATTGATTCTTTGTAATCCTCATAATCCTGTAGGGCGTGTATGGACAAAAGAAGAGCTAGAAAAAATTGCGGATATTTGCTTAAATAATGGAATTATAATTCTTAGTGATGAGATTCATGAAGATTTAACTATGCCGGGGTATACACATTATCCAATTGCTGTTTTAAGTGAAGTGATTGGAGATATTACTGTAACATGTACAGCACCAAGTAAAAGTTTTAATATTGCAGGTTTGCAAGGATCTAATATTATTATTAAGAATAAAGAATTAAGAGCTAAATTTATTGCGCAACAAGAGAAAAAAGGATTTTTTACATTAAACACATTATCTTTTGAAGCAACACGATTAGCTTATACTAAAGGAGATGCATGGTTAGCTGAATTTAAGACATTGATTCATCATAACTATGACATACTGGTAGACTTTATCAAGAAAAATCTTCCATCAGTTACAGTATATCCATTAGAAGGAACATATTTAGCTTGGCTAGACTTTAGAAATTTAGGTTATGACTATCTAGAATTAGAGAAGAAAATGATTGCTGCTGATCTATATTTAGATGAGGGATATGTCTTCGGTCAAGAAGGAGAAGGATTTGAAAGAATTAATATCGCTTGCCCTACTTGGGTCTTAAAAGAAGCTTTAGAACGATTAAAAAATGCCTTTAGTGGACCACAAGTATCAAAATAAATTATAAAAATAATATATAAATGAAACACTGGAACAACAGTTTACGAGCTTGTTGTTTCTTTTATTTTCTGATGTTAAATTAAAAGTGTAGAAAAAAGGATTTGAAAGGAGCAAACAGATGTCTAAGTGTAAAATTACGGTATTAAGAAGAGAGTATTATCAAGATTTAGCGGATCAATATTTAGCGGATCCGCAAGTTGGTAAATGTCCATTGTTTAAAGAGGGACAGGAATTTATTTTGGAGCGTGGTAATGGCAAAGATGATTTTTGGAATATGATGAATGGAAAGTTTTGCAGTGAGGCTTGGGATGCCGTCAGTCGCTATATTTATGCAGCTTTGCAAGGTGGCTCAATTATGAAAGGCTGGACTAATGATGAAAAGATGATGATTGCTTGTTGTAGTGATGGGACAAGACCAGTAATTTTTAAAATTGAAAGAATTGATGAGATGGAGGAAAATTAAAATGATAAGAATTTTATTATGTTGTGCTGGTGGAATGTCAACTAGTCTATTAGTTACAAAAATGGAACAAGCAGCACAGGAAAAAGGAATTGAAACAAAAATCTGGGCAGTCGGAGTAACAGAAGTAAAAAATCACAGCCAAGATGCAGATGTTATTCTTTTAGGACCACAGGTGCGTTATCTAGAAAAAAGTATTGCGGATGATGCTAATGGAGTACCAGCATATTTAATAGATATGCGCGATTATGGCAAGATGGATGGAAAAGCGGTATTGACTTTTGCACTAAATAAATTGCAAGAGGTGTAGTCATGAAGATGGTAGAAAAAAATTTTCCTAAAGGATTTTTATGGGGTGGTGCAATAGCGGCTAATCAGTGTGAAGGCGCAGTCTTAGAAGATGGCAAAGGTTATTCAACGGCTGATGCTTTGCCTGAAGGGGTATTTGGTAATGAAGCAATTCCGCCATTAGATAATTATTTAAAGAAAAATGCAATTGACTTTTATCATCGCTATAAAGAAGATATTGCATTGTTCGCTCAGATGGGATTTAAAGTATTACGCTTATCGATAGCATGGAGCCGTATTTTCCCGCATGGTGATGAGACGGTTCCTAATGAAAAGGGTTTACAGTTTTACGATGATGTTTTTGATGAATTAGCTAAATATGGAATACAACCCCTAGTTACATTATCACATTACGAGATGCCTTTATATCTAGCGACTAATTATGGAGGATGGGTGAATCGTAAAGTAATTGATTTTTATCTTAACTTTGCTCAAGTATGTTTTGAACGTTATTGTAATAAGGTTAAGTACTGGCTAACATTCAATGAAATAAATGTTATTCTTCATGCCCCCTTTAATGGTGGTGGGATTAAAGGAAAAGCTGATCAAATTAATCCCGAAGTTTTATATCAGGCAATTCATCACCAGTTTGTTGCAAGTGCTCAAGCAACAAAAATAGCTCATAAAATCAATCCGAATTTTAAAATTGGTTGTATGATTGCAGGGAGTCCAATCTATCCATTGACCCCGCAGCCTGAAGATATTCAGGAAACAGTCCGACGTGATCGGGAGTCACTATTCTTTGCTGACGTCCATGTTAGGGGAAAATATCCAGGATACATGCTACGTTTTTTTGAAGAAAATCATATTCATTTAGAAATCACGAAAGAAGATGAAGAAATTTTAAAAAATACAGTCGATTTTATTTCTTTTAGTTATTATATGAGTTATTGTGCTACAGCTGATGAGAAACTTAATCAACAAGCTCGGGGAAATGTAATGAGCGGAGTTAAAAATCCCTATTTAAAAGAATCTGAATGGGGTTGGCAGATTGATCCTAAAGGGTTGCGATATATTCTTAATCAATTTTATGATCGATATCAGCTTCCGTTATTTATTGTTGAAAATGGTCTTGGAGCAAAGGATGTTTTGGTTGTAGATGAACAATATGGTTATACAGTAAATGATGATTATCGTATTGATTATTTAAAAGAGCATTTAAAGCAGGTTTTAGAAGCAATCAAAGATGGTGTAGAAGTACTCGGTTATACAAGTTGGGGTCCAATCGATATTGTTGCTAATACAAAATGTCAAGTATCTAAACGTTATGGCTATATTTATGTTGATGTGCATGATGATTTTAGTGGAACGTTGGCGCGTTATCCCAAGAAGAGTTTTTGGTGGTATCAAAAAGTTATTGCAACGAACGGTGAAAGTTTAAATGATATTTAGCTGTTTTGTAAAATGGAGGAGGATTTTCAATCTCCTTTATTTTAATTAATAAAAAGATAATTGATTAGTTCAAATTTGTTTCATCTTGATATCTATGTCATAATAGGAAAAGATGAGGTGATAGTGATGATCTTAGAGAAGCTAAGGGAGAGGAAACGCTTTACTAATAGCGAAAAGCTAATTGCAGAGTATGTTTTAAAACATCCTGAACAGTTATATCAATTATCAGTGGAAGAATTAGGAAAAGAAACTTATACGAGTAAGGCTACAGTAATACGTCTTTGTAAAAAGCTGGAGGTTAATAGTTATCAAGAATTTAAACGCCAGGTTGAATTTGAGTATAATGAATTAAGTCGAATTAGTAGTCTTTTAAAAGATGAACCGGTTGATGAAAACAGTACATATCAAGATATTGTTAAAGTTATCCCAACTATTTATGATAAATCAATAGTACAGACAAGGCTGGATTTAGATCAAAATAAAATGATTCAGGTGATTAATCGTTTATCTCAAGCTAAATGTATTTCTATTTATGGAACAGGAATTAGTTATACGATTGCCAGTCAAGCTGCTTTTAAAATCATGACTTTAGGAAAAGAGTGCGATGCACATAGTGGAATCAACGAACATTTCATTTTATCACAAAAAAATAGTCGTCAATGTGTAGCCATACTTATTTCTTTTACTGGCAATAATAGTGAGATGATCAAGATTGCTAAATATTTAAAAAAGGCAGGAATCTATGTTATTGCAATTGGTGGTAAAAAGGGTGAATTACAAAACTATTGTGATATTTACCTCAATGTTTACTCGTCACAAGATATCCTTAGTTTAGAAGTGATTACATCATTTACTGCAACAATGTATGTTCTAGATGTCATTTTTGTGTCTTTACTTGTAAAGGATTATCAAAGTAATGTTACTACTGCTTTAAAAGTAATTGACTTTGAAAATAAAAAATAAATTATGTAAAAAATTTTCATAATTTAATATTTAAAATTGCTAATTTTGAAAATACTATCCTGAATTATATAAATTTATATTTTTTTATAAAACAATGGAGTATTATATTTCCACAGGCTAGTTGGCTTGTAGAAATAGTCGCTACTCTCATAAGATATCTATTGACAGTTCATATTTTAATTTAGTGACTATTTAATCTAAATGATGAAAAGTCCAAAAGGGCTTTTTTATTTTAGAAAAATCAAAAAAGAATAGTGTTAAAATAGTGTTAAAAAAGACTAACATGCCCTTATTAGTGTTATAATGGAAAAAAATTTGGGACAATATTTATAAAGTAATTCGGGGGTAGTTTATGAGTTTATTATCAAAACTGGAATACAAAAAAGGATTTAGTGACATTGAAAA
>ENA-OWPJ01000402-OWPJ01000402.1-human-gut-metagenome-genome-assembly--contig:-NODE-402-length-46115-cov-4.90193_pt1 | contig 46115 bp, 48 predicted proteins | sample MGYA00248264_ERZ651846 | MGnify/ENA primary metagenome ERZ651846 (study PRJEB26924, sample SAMEA4378271) | human gut metagenome | biome: human gut; feature: human-associated habitat; material: faeces...
CATAGCCTTCCGGCTTTTTTGTACCACTCGCTTAGCAAGTGGTTTTTTTATACAATAAAAAATGAGGATGACTAAAAACCATCCTCATTTTTATTATTCTTCCCCAATATCTTTTATATAAAATGCATAGCCTTTGAGTTCCTCTTCTCCCTTTTCTACACAAGCTAAAGATTTATCAATCCATAGTTCCATCCATTCAAAAAACCTCATACTTTTTCCAGTTTTTTCACTTGTTAAGGGATAAACTCCAGCATCATTAGCAAAATCAAAATACCATACATTTCCATATTCTTCTCCTTTTACAACAAGGACACTATACATTCCACATCCTTCATGTGTCAGAAAAATAATTCCTCTTACAGATTTTTCATATATTTCATTCAGAAATTGCTCCTGTTCCTCTTCATTTTCATCATCCATTGTTTCATATACTTCAAACAATTTTAAAGGTTTATCATATGTGTATGGAAATTCCATAGATAAATCCATTAAATTATTATCATTATCTTCTAATTCAAGGAGTCCATAAAATGGTCCTGCTCCTCCATTTCCTATATTTTTTAAATATTCTCTATATTCATCTGGCAAAGTTATTTGATTTTTCTCTTCAAAGTTTTGTATCTCTTCCTCTGTAAGCTTTGGATTTATTATATATTCATGTGAACTTGAACCAAAAATAGAAAAATCTTTATCCAGCTTTATTAGTTTTTCTAATTTCTCCTTAATAATTTTTATCTCCATATTTGCCCCCTTCTATTCCAGTATAATTATTTTAAGTATATCATATTTAGGGTTTTTATTTCTGTTTTATTTTTAAAGGAAAGGATTATTATTTCTTGTAAAATTTTTTAAATACAATAAATATTTTTAAAGGAGTCTGCTTATGCTGTTTTACACATATCAGTATTTTGAAAATCAATCTAAAATAAATAATATTTTTAAATATTTAATAGGGCTTGTTATTTTACTATTCTTTTTCTTTACAATAATAAAATACTTACAAAACAGACTTTCATCTAAATATCGTGACCTTATTATTATTTCAATATTGAGTATTATTCTTATGCTTGGAATAGAATATACTCATTACAGCAGAAGTAAAGCTGTATCTGCTCAAACTTCACAAGCAGTCTATTTTTTAAAAGAATTGAGCAAAGAGGAAAATATTCCTATTGAAAAAATATTAGCCAACAGCACTTATTTATATAATGGCATGATTATCAAAATGAATGAAGACTATTATCAGGTAAATTTCAACAATAGTTTTCAATTTTATTCATTGGATAAAGTTAAACTTTTAAATTTAAATATAGAGATAATTGATAAATAGGAGAAGATGAATATGATTTCTTTTTATGATGTTTTTATTAAATTAGGATTAGGAATACTATGTCTGACTTTTCAAATAAATCTAATGGGTAAGGGGAATCTAGCCCCTACATCTGCTATGGATCAGGTACAAAACTATGTTCTTGGTGGAATTATTGGAGGGGTTATATACAATCGTTCCATTACTACTCTGGAATTTTTTCTGGTTCTTATAATCTGGACTCTTTTGATATTTGGACTTAAATTTATAAAGATACATAACAGATATGCAAAAAGATTATTAGATGGACGCCCTGTAACATTAATACTAAATGGAAATATACTTACAGATGAATGTATGAAGTATGGCATTTCAGCTAATGATTTAACTTTCAAACTTCGTTCTGCTGGAGTATATCATATAAGCAGTCTAAAAAGGGTTGTCCTTGAACAAAATGGACAATTTACTATAGTGCAAATTGACGAAAAAGATAATATTAAATATCCCCTTATAGCTGATGGACAGATAAATGAAGACGTTTTGGAATTAATCCAGAAAGATAAAGAATGGGTGTTTGAAAAGCTTAAAGAATCAGATTTTGAACTTTCTCAAGTCTACATTGGAGAATATATTTCAAAAAAACTTATCATTTATCCATACAAAACAGGAAAAAAATAAATTAATTTTCTAAAAAATTATCTCACAATTTTAGCCCTAAATCACTCTAAAGAAAAAATAAGATTGACTGCACCTTATAAAACAAAGTATACTCTTATAAAGTACTGATTGGAGGTATGCTTATGTCATATAGTTTTAAATATGGATTTAGAGAAAATTTACTTATTCAGCAAAAAGTTTTAAAATCAGAAAAAGATCTTCAGGAACATGAATTGGAAAATATATTTTATGAACTAGAAAAATTTTTTAATCTTAATTTTCTGGAATTAGAAGAAATAAAAGATGAATACTATGTTGGAGATGTAATAGAACTTTTATCAAAAGTTAAATCTCAAAAAATCTATTTTTCTCTGGAATACACACGTTACCAAACTCTTGAAGAAAAAAGAAAATGCCTCTTAGATAATATCAAAATATTACTAGATGTGGAAGATACAAAAGACAATTTGATTATAGAATAAAGGGGGCAGTTAATGTTGAAAAAATGTTGGTTTTTATTGTTAATTATTTTAAGTTTCAGTGCTTATGGAGAAGATAATAATTCTCTTTACCAATTAGAAAAATTAAGATATGAAATTGAAAAAGAGCAGTACAAAGGAGAATATGTTATCACTGGTAAACTTAATGATATTATTGGAGAAGGGACAGTTAATCTAAACCCAGAATTTTTTGTAATGAACTTTGGACTTAAAACTGAAGAAAGTTCAGTAGCGTTTGGAAATGATAAAGAGAACAAAATAAAGGCTTCTGAAGAGAATGCTAAAACTATTAAAGAATTTAAAGATTATCTTATCTCAATTGGGGTAAAACCAGAAAATATAGCAACAACTAGATATACTTCTAATACTGCTTCTAAATCAGTGGTATCTCAATCAGCAAGTGTTAATCATGAAATAAAAGTAAAATTTGATATTTCAACAGATGTTGGAGCAGTTCTTAAAAAAATTGAACCTACTGATATAAGATATATTGGTGATATAGTTTATGGAGTATCAGAAAAAACTAAAAAAGAAGCAAAACTAAAAGCTTATGAAATTGCCATGGAAGATGCTGTTAATCAGGCTAAAATACTTACTAAAACTGGAAACAGCCAGCTTGGAGATCTTAGAAATGTCTATGAAAATAAAGGTGCTTCTGTAAATAGAGTTGAAAACAGAATTGCAAACTTCAATATGAAGGCTAAAAGCACTGAATCAATAAGCAAAAGTGAAGCTCCTATTCCTATTTCAGTAACTCAGGATTTTAAAATTTCTGTAACTTTAGTTTGCTCTTTTGATATGGTAAAAAAAGTAAAATAATTCTACATAAAAAACTGCCTTACATAGTAGAGAAGTTTTTATTATCTCATCTCTCTCTATAAAGGCAGTTTATTATTTTGAAATCATTTACATCTCAATAACTACAAACTCTTTTTAATTTATAAATTTATTTCATCTCTTTAAAATTCTATCAGCTACCATAGCAGCTCTTTTATTCTCAAGAACATCATGGACTCTCACTATATCTGCACCTTTTTCTATTCCTATTACAGTTGTAGCAACAGTTCCTTCCACTCTCTGATCTACAGGAGCATCATTTAATATTGTTCCTATAAATCTCTTTCTTGAAGTTCCTAAAAGTATTCTTCCTAAATCTTTTAATTCTTCCATTCTGCTTAATACTTCCAGATTAAGCTCTATATCCTTTCCAAATCCTATTCCCGGATCAAGTATTATTTTTTCTCTGTCTATCTCATACTTATCTGCTATTTCATATGTTCTCTTAAAAAAATTTCTCATACTCAAAATTATATCTTCTTCATATATTTTATTATTTTGATTGTGCATAGCTACAAGGGGAACATCATATTTTTTTACTAGCTCAGCCATTTCTCCCTTATCATACTGCAATCCCCATATATCATTGACTATATGTGCCCCAGCTTTTAATGCTGCTTCTGCCACTTTATACTTGTATGTATCTATGGAAATTACTGTATCAAGTTCTTTGCTTATTCTTTCTATCACTGGAACTACCCTTGCTATTTCTTCTTCCTCAGATATCTGCTCATGCCCTGGTCTTGTTGATTCTCCTCCAATGTCTATTATATCTGCCCCATCTTTTATTAATTTTTCAGCCTGTTTTACAGCTATCTCTATATTATTGTACTTTCCTCCATCTGAAAAAGAATCTGGTGTTACATTAAGTATTCCCATTATTAAAGTTCTCTTTCCAAGTTCAATCTCTTTGTCTCTGCATTTAAGTAACATTTTTCTCCTTTCTTTTTTCTAATTTTTTTTGAATAAAAATACCTCTACATATAGATTTTAATATAAGTAGAAAATAAAAACAAGAAAATACTGAAAAATAATTCTTGACATAACAAGTAATTAATTATATAATCGAAATATAATAATTACAAATTAAAAGTTATTACAAAATAAAGCAATTCAAATTAATTAAGGAGGAATAATATTATGTCGTTAATTGGAAAAAAAGTATCAGAATTTAAAACAATGGCCTACCATATGGGAGACTTTAAAGAAATAACTAACGAATCTATGAAGGGGAAATGGGCAGCTGTAGTATTTTATCCAGCAGACTTTACATTTGTATGTCCTACAGAGCTTGAGGATCTGGCAGAACATTATGAGCAATTTAAAGCTGAGGGGTGTGAAGTATATTCAGTTTCTACAGATACTCACTTCGTGCATAAAGCATGGCATGACACATCAGACAGAATAAAGAAAGTACAATATCCTATGCTTGCAGATCCTACTGGAAAATTAGCTAGAGATTTTGAAGTTATGATTGAAGAGGAAGGTTTATCATCAATCCTGAAGGAGTTATTGTAGCTTATGAAGTACATGACAACGGTATTGGAAGAGAAGCTGGAGAACTGCTTAGAAAACTTCAGGCTGCTAAATTTGTGGCTGAGCATGGAGAAGTTTGCCCTGCTAAATGGAAACCTGGAAGTGATACTATAAAACCAACTATTGATCTTGTTGGAAAACTTTAAAAATACAAAAGAGGAAGACTGACAGAGATTCATTCAGAAGTCTCCTCTTTTTTTAGATATAGAAAGGAAACGATATGGAAAGAATATACGATTTAATAGTGATAGGAGGAGGACCTTCTGGATTGTCAGCAGGAATATATGCTGGAAGAGCCATGATGGATGTCCTTATTATAGAAAAAGATAAAGCTGGAGGACAGATATGTCTGACTAATGAAATAGTCAATTATCCTGGAATAACTGAAATATCTGGAAGTGAATTTGGAGCTCAGCTGAAAAAACAGGCTGAAAGCTTTGGAGTTGAATTTATCTCTGATGAAGTGAAAGATATGAACTTTTCACAAGATATAAAAACTGTAAAAACATCTTCTGGAGAATACAAAGCTCTTTCAGTAGTTCTTGCTACTGGTGCTTCACCTAGAAAACTGAATTTTCCTGGAGAAGAAGAATACATAGGAAGAGGGGTAGCATATTGTGCTACTTGTGATGGAGAATTTTTTACTGGAATGGAAGTTTTTGTAGTAGGAGCTGGCTTTGCTGCTGCTGAAGAAGCAATATTCCTTACAAAATATGCTACAAAGGTTACTATAATTGCAAGAGAACCTGAATTTACTTGTGCTAAATCAATAGCAGAGAAAGTTTTAAATCATCCTAAAATAGAGGTTAGATTCAATACTGAACTTCTTGAAGCTAAAGGAGATATCCAATTAAGAAGTGCTGTATTCAAAAATAATGTAACTGGAGAAATATCTGAATACAAAGCTAAAGATGGAAAATCTTTTGGAATATTTATTTTTGTAGGTTATGAGCCTCAAAGTAAACTTTTCAAAAATCATATAGAACTTGATCAATATGGCTTTATCCCTACTGATGAAGATTTACAAACTAATGTAAAAGGTGTATATGCAGCTGGAGATATCAGACCTAAAAAACTAAGACAGCTTGTTACTGCTGTGTCAGATGGTGCTGTTGCTGCTGTAAATATTGAAAAATATGTCCATGATTTAAGAGAAAAACTCGGACTGACAAAAGAGGAAAAAGAGAGCAAGAGTACTTCTCACGCTCAAGTTAAAGAAGTGGAATTGCTTGACAGTAGTCTAAAAGAACAGCTTGAAGATATTGTTTCAAGATTCGAAAATAATATTGAGCTTGTTGTTGTAAAAGATTCTGCTGTGGAAAAATCTTCAATGATTGAGGCTATGGTAAAAGAAATATCTTCTGTTTCTGATAAATTGAAATTCAGCTCTTTTGAAAAAGGTGAAAATCCTGAACTTGAAAAGAAAATAAAAGCTGACAGATTTCCAACAATAGCTATTTTAGATAAAAATGGAGATTTTTCAGGAGTTAAATTCTCTTCACTTCCTAGTGGACATGAATTAAATTCCTTTATCCTTGCTATGTACAATATAGCTGGACCAGGACAGAAAATATCTGATGATACTATGAAGAACATTCAGAATATCTCTTCTCCTGTAAGTATAAAAATAGGAATTTCACTTAGCTGTACTAAGTGCCCTGAGACTGTTCAGGCAGCACAAAAAATAGCTATAGAGAATAAAAATGTAAATGTTGAAGTTATTGATGTATTCACATTCCCTGACTTCAAAGAAAAATATGATATTATGAGTGTTCCAGCTATGATAATCAATGACAAAGATATCTTCTTTGGACAGAAAAACATAGATGAAGTAATTGAAACACTAATGTAGTTGATATTGAAAAAGGGCAATCTGATTAGAGACTGCTCTTTTTATTATATAAAAAGAAGAACATATTTCTACATTCTCCTTCATATTTTAACTCAATATTTCATTTTCTTTTTCGTCTACAGTTTCATCCAAAGCTCTCTTTAGATTAAAAATGCTCTTTCTCTCTAAAGGATGAACTACATTGGGAGCTATTTCACACAATGGATCAAGAACAAAGCTTCTGTCACACATCCATGGATGAGGTACAGCCAGATCATCATCTTCTATTACTTCTTTATCAAAAAGAAGTATATCAATATCAATAATTCTAGGTCCCCATTTTTTTATTCTCTTTCTTCCCATCTCCTCTTCTATTCCCAAAAGCTTTTCTAAAAGCTCATGAGGGTATAGAAGCGTTTTCACTTCAAGACAGGCATTGAGAAAATCATCCTGTTCTTTTACTCCAAAGGGTTCTGTTTCAACAATAGTACTTACTTTTCCAACACTTGTATTTTTAAGCTCTTTTATCTTTTCTATAGCAGTGAGAAGATTCTGTTTCTTATCTCCCATATTAGATCCTATAGAAAGATACACTGTATGTCTTTTTCTTGTTATCTCTACAGCTACATTTTCAAAATGCATCTGCAAAGGTGCCCAAGGTTTTTTTACTGTCACTTTTACTTCAGAAATCAAAGGATACTTACTTAATATCATCTCTGCTATATCTTCAGCACAAGTTTCAATTAAATCTATGCTTTTTCCAGTAAATATTTCTCCTATATCATTAGCTACAAGTCCATAATGAGTAGACTTTTTCAAATTACCAGTTTTTCCAGCTTCTCTTGTTGATGTTGTCATCTCTGCTGAAACTAAAAACTTTTGTCCCAGCTTCTTTTCTTCTGGAAATACTCCATGATATGCTATGAATTCAAGGTTGTTGATATATATTTTATCCATGACATTCTCCATAAAATTTTATTTTAGCAGTGAAAGAATCTCCATTCTTCTCACAGCATCATCTTCAAATACACCTCTGTAAGAAGTTGTTATTATCTCACTGTTTACTCTCTTTTCTCCTCTCATAGTCATGCACATATGCTTAGCTTTTATGATTATCATTACCCCTTGGCAATTAAGAGTTTCATATATTGCATCAGCTATTTGAGCTCCCAGTCTTTCTTGTATCTGAGGTCTTTTAGAAAGTATATCTATTACTTTTATTATATCACCAAATCCAACTATTTTTCCATTTGGAATATAGGCAATATCTATTTTTCCGAATATAGGCAGAAAATGATGTTCACACATAGAATAAAAATCTATATTTTTTTCTACTATGAGATCATTCTTTTCCACTTCAAATGTTCTTTTAAGTACATCTTCAGGATTTTGAAAAAGTCCAGAAAAAAGTTCCCCATAACTTTGTGCCACTCTTTTTGGTGTATCTTCCAATCCCTCTCTTTTTACATTTTCTCCTAAAGCATCCAGTATATCTCTAAAGGCATTTTCTATCTTATCTACATCTATTTTTTTCATTTTTCTCCTTTGAAATTACAGATCCAATTTCAAATCTCCATCTTTTATCCAATTTTTCTTTCTCATAAAATTAGCTATGAGAAGTGTAAGTACAGCTGGAAGAATAAAATGAAGCATAAGGATCCCTATATAAAGAGATGCTCCTCCTCTTCCTAACTCTTCCATGGTAGAAAGAGTACCAAATTGTCCTACTAGTCCACTTGTTCCCATTCCTGCTGCTATTGGAATATTTTGATATTTCAATATTACAGTTGATACTGGTCCTAATATAGCTGAAGCCAATGTAGGAGGTATCCATATTTTCCAGTTCTTAACAATATTTCCTATTTGCAGCATAGATGTTCCCAGTCCTTGTGCTACAAGACCTCCCCATCCATTTTCCTTAAAACTCATCACTGCAAATCCAACCATTTGTGCAGAGCATCCAACTGTAGAAGCTCCTGCTGCTAATCCGCTCAGCCCCACCATCATACACAGTGCTGCACTGCTAATGGGAAGTGTTAATGCTATCCCTACTACTACTGATACTATTATTCCCATATAGAATGGCTGAAGTTCTGTTGCATACATTATGAAAGCTCCAAATGCCTCCATAAATCTTGCCACTCCAGGCCCTACATAATATACAACCAATGCTCCTGTAAGGATAGTAACTGCTGGAGTCACTATTATATCTATTTTTGTTTCTTTAGATACCATTTTTCCAAATTCTGCTCCAACTACTGCCCCTATGAAAGCTCCTACTGGTCCTCCATAAATAGCTCCTGCTGCTCCAGTTATTGTAGATGAAAACAATACGAGATGAGGTGCCTGAAGTCCATAGGCAACTGCTACTCCAATAGCTGGTCCTGTCATATCTCTTGCTATTTTCCAGATAACATCTGTAAGAAAAGTTATTCCTAGTTTTCCACCTATTGTATTAAGTATAGTTCCTATAAGAAGTGTTGAAAAAAGTCCTAAAGCCATATGGCTAAAGGCATCTATACAGTATCTTTTTACTGTTATCTCTATATTTTTCCTTTTAAAAAAACTTTTTAATGATTCCACTTTCTTCCCCTTTATTCTTTATGAGAAGAGCCTGATTTCTCAGGCTCTTCAAGTATTATATTATCTTTCTTCTATCTGGTTAAGGTCAGCCATTTTTATAAATAGATCAGCTAGGAATTTAAGTTGAGAAAGTCTGTTGTTTTTAACATCCTCATCTTTGTCCATTACCATTACTTCATTAAAGTATCTATTGATGATATCTTTTCCTGAAACTATAGCTTGAAGATATCTATTATAGTCTTTATTATTTAAAGCATCTATTACTTTTGAATTTAATTCCAATGAGAAATTATATAATTCAGTCTCTACTGGTTCTTTGAATAAATCTTGATTTATGATGCCTTTTTCATGATCTTTAGAAATATTTCCAACTCTTTTTAATACTGGAAGAAGTGTTTCAAATGCTTCTTCTTTAGCAAAAGCTTCTAAAGTTTTTATTTTTTCCAAAGCTTCTACAGCATTATCGCTGTTAGTATTAAGAACTGCTGTAACTATATCTTTGCTGTATTTCATTTCAGTAAAGATATTCATTTCTCTTTGCTTGAAGAACTCTAATACTTCTGCAAGTACAGTCTCTCTATCTCTTTTTAATACTCCACATCCTTGAAGAGCGTCTAATGCTTTTTCAGTTAAAGCTTTTAAAGAAATATCTAATCCTGAATTAAGTATTACATTTACTATTCCAAGAGCTGCTCTTCTTAGAGCAAATGGGTCTTTCGAACCACTTGGGATAACTCCTACACCAAAACATCCTACTAATGTATCTAATCTATCAGAGATTCCTGCTACTATTCCTTCTAATTCTGTAGGAAGATTATCTCCCTGGAATCTTGGATAGTAGTGCTCTTTTATACCAAGAGAAACTTTTTCTCCCTCTCCAGATTTCAGTGCATAATCTGCTCCCATAAATCCTTGAAGTTTAGTAAACTCCTTTTCTCCTATCATATTAGAAACAAGGTCAGCTTTAGCAAGTAATACAGTTCTTAAAATACTGTCTTTTCTGTCATTGTATCCAAGAGTATCTATTAAATACTTTGCTATTTCAGTTGCTCTTTCTATTTTAGAATAAATAGTTCCAAGATCTTTTTGGAATACTACTGTTTTTAATTTTTCTATATTGTCAGCAAGAGGTGATTTTAAATCTTCCTGATAGAAGAATCTAGCATCAGCAAGTCTTGCAGATAATACTTTTTCATTTCCTTTTCTTACTTGTTCAGAAGTCTCTACACCATTTCTTACAACTACAAACTTAGGTAGAAGTTTTCCATTTGAATCAAGTATAGGAAAATATCTTTGATGTACTTCCATTGATATTATAAGGACCTCTTGTGGTACTTCTAAGAAGTCTGAGTTAAAGCTTCCAACTATAGGACATGGATATTCTATAAGGTTAGTTACTTCGTCTAAAAGTTCATCTTCTACAAGTACTTGTTCTCCAGAATTTGTGCAGTTTTCATTGATAAGCTTTTTAATAAGAGCTTTTCTTTCTTCAATGTCTATTATTACATTATTTTCTCTTATTTTTTCAAAGTATTCATCTATAGTATTTACTTCAAACTCTTTACCAAAGAATCTGTGTCCTCTAGATTTGTTTCCACTTTCCATTCCTTCAATTTCAAATTTTACTACTTCATTATCACAAAGTGCTAAGAACCATTGTACTGGTCTTGCAAATCTTAATTTTTTGTCTGACCAAGTCATAGATTTTTGGAAGTTTAATTCCAATACAAGACTTTTTAATATTTCAGGAAGAAGCTCTTTAGTTTCTTTCCCTTTCATAAATTTTCTTGCAGCTATATATTCACCTTTTGGAGTGCTTACTATCTCAAGATCTTCTGCTTCTATTCCTTGAGATTTAGCAAATCCAAGTCCTGCTCTTGATATTTCTCCATTGCTTCCATAAGCTACATTTTTAGCTGGTCCCATATTAACTATATTAAGATCTTCCTGTTGTTCCCCTAGTTCATGAACATCTAAAACCAATCTTCTAGGAGTTCCATAAGTTTTTATATCTTTAAAACTAATTCTTCCATCTTTAAGTTTTGCTTCTAAATTATTTTTTAAATCTTTCAATGCCTGATTTAGAAATCTTGCAGGCAGTTCTTCCATTCCAATTTCAAATAGTAATCTCAATGTTCTTCCTCCTCTTCCATTTCAATCCACTCTAATAAAATAATTTTTTCAAAATCAACTATTTTTTTAAAAGAGGGTAACCTAGATCCTTTCTATTTTGTACATAAACCTCAGCACATCTTCTTGCTAAGTTTCTAACTCTTAAAATATAAGCCATTCTCTCAGTTGTAGATATAGCTCCTCTTGAATCTAAAACGTTGAATGTATGAGAGCATTTTAATACATAGTCATAAGCTGGCAGAACCAATCCTGCATCTAAAATCTTAGCTGCTTCTTTTTCATATTCATCAAACCATCTGAAATGGCTTTCTAAGTCTGCTAATTCAAATGAATATTTTGAGTTTTCATATTCAAACTGGAATCTCATATCTCCATATTTTACTCCAGGTGCCCATTCAAGATCATATACATTTTCTTTATTTTGAATATAAAGAGCAAGTCTTTCCAGTCCATAAGTTATCTCTACAGGTATAGGATCTAGTTCTAATCCTCCTACTTGTTGGAAATATGTAAACTGAGTAACTTCCATACCATCTAACCATACTTCCCAACCAAGTCCCCAAGCTCCAAGAGTTGGTGACTCCCAGTCATCCTCAACAAAACGAATATCATGTTTTTCAGGGTCAATTCCCAATACTTTTAAACTTTCAAGATAAAGTTCCTGAATGTTTAATGGAGATGGTTTCATAATAACCTGAAATTGATGATGTTGATAAACCCTGTTAGGGTTTTCTCCATATCTTCCGTCTTTTGGTCTTCTTGATGGCTCTACATAAGCAACATTCCATGGTTCAGGTCCTAAAGACATTAAGAATGTGTTAGGGTTAAATGTTCCTGCACCTTTTTCGATGTCATAAGGATTCCCCAATACGCATCCTTTAGAACTCCAGTATTTTTGAAGAGCAAAAATTATCTCTTGAAATGTCATTTTTAATCCTCCTCTATTTTTTCTTCTTTTTTTCTGCAAAAAAGTAATCTAGAAGTATCAATACAACTCCTATATTTATCCATACATCAGCTAGATTGAAAACAAAAGACCAGATACCTCTAAAGTCTATCATATCAATGACAAATCCTCTCCATATTCTGTCTATCATGTTTCCTATTGCTCCAGCTAAAACAAAAGTAAATCCTAATTTTTCTAATAAAGGCATTTTATTTCTGCCCTTATACAAATAATATGCAATAGCTACAATTGCTATAACTGTAGCTATGCTTATTACATCAAGCTTCCCTTGAAACATCCCAAAGGCTATTCCTCTATTTTTTACATATGTAAAATGGAAAAAATCAGTCAGTACACCGATAGTATCTCCCTCAAAAAAGTTTTTATCAACGATGTATTTAGATATTTGGTCTAATAGAACCAGTATAAAGACTAAAATTATATAGATCATATTATCTCCTAGCTATTCTTTAGTACACTTGCACATCTTGGACAAAGAGTTGGATGCTCAGAGTCTTTTCCAAGTTCAGTAGAATATTTCCAGCATCTTTCACATTTCTCACCATCAGCATGAAGCACTTTGATATAAAGATCTTGAGCCTCTTCTCCCTTTACAAAACTATCATCTGCATTTTCTGCAATCTCTACTTCTGAAACAATAAGAGCAAGTTCGAGTTTCTCTCTATTTTCAACTAAGAATTTTTGTATTTCTGCATCTGTTGAATGAAGTATTACTTTAGCATCAAGTGAGTTTCCAATTATTCTGTTTTCTCCCTGTCTTGCTTTTTCAAGTATTTTATTAGCTTCTTTTCTCACTTTAATTATCTCTATCCATTTATTTTCTATCTCAGGATTTAGATATTGATCATTTTCTTCATACCAGTCTGTCAATAAAACTGATTCGCTGTCTTTCAATACTTCTGGCAGAGTTTCCCATATTTCTTCTGAAGTAAATGAAAGTATAGGAGTTATCATTTTAGTAAGAGTAACTAAAATTTCTGTCATAACAGTTTGAGCTGCTCTTCTCTCTATTGAATTAGTTCCTTCAGTGTATAATCTATCTTTTATTATATCAAGATAGAATGCAGACATATCTATTCCAGCAAAATAGTGAATATCTTGGAAAAGATTATAAAATTCATATCTATCATAATTTTCTGTAACTTTTCTTTTTAGTATTTCAAGCTTGTTTAATGCCCATTTGTCTATTTCCATTAATTGCTCATATGGAACTTTATCTGTATTAGGATCAAAGTCATTACTGTTTCCTAATATGTATCTTGCTGTATTTCTTACTCTTCTGTAAGCTTCAGCCATTTGTTTTAAGATATTGTCAGATATTTTTACATCTTCTCTGTAATCTACAGAAGCACACCATAATCTAAGGATATCTGCTCCATATAGTTTTATTACATCAGATGGAACTACTGTATTTCCAACTGACTTAGACATTTTTTTACCTTCTCCATCATTTACAAATCCGTGAGTCAGTATCTTTTTAAATGGAGCATCATGTGTAGATCCAATAGAAGTTAAAAGTGATGTTTGGAACCAACCTCTGTGCTGATCTGATCCCTCTAAATACATATCTGCTGGTCTGTGTAAAAGATCTCCTCTTGTTTCAAGCACTGCTCTGTGAGATACTCCTGAGTCAAACCAAACATCCATAATATTTGTTTCTTTTCTAAGTTCTAAGCCTTTAAGATCATATTTTTCCATCAGTTCTTCACCGATAAGTTCTTCAGCTGTATATTTAAGCCATGCTGCTGTTCCCTCTTTTTTAACTATTCCAACTATTCTTGCAAGAATTTCCTTGTTGAATATCTCTTTTCCTGTTGCTTCATTAAAGAATACTGGAATTGGCACTCCCCATACTCTTTGTCTTGAGATACACCAGTCAGGTCTTGTTTCAAGCATAGATCCGATTCTATTTCTTCCCCATGCTGGTATGAATTCAACATCATCTAAAGCTTTTAAAGCTCTCTCTCTTATATCTGATCCTTCTACATTTACAAACCATTGTTCTGTAGCTCTGAATATAACAGGAGTTCTCGATCTCCAGTCATGTGGATATGAGTGTTCTATCATTTTTAATTTCATTAAATGTCCTGATTTTTCCAAGTGAGCACATATTGCCTTATTAGCCTGTGCATAGAATAATCCAGCAAATTCTCCAGCTTCCTCTGTTAATACCCCTTTATTGTTGATTGGAGAAATAACTGGAAGTCCATATCTAACTCCTACTACATAGTCATCTTGTCCATGTCCTGGAGCTGTATGTACACAACCTGTTCCTGCATCAGCAGTTACGTGAGTACCAAGTATAATTAATCCAGTTCTGTCAAGGAATGGATGTTGATAAGTAGTTCTTTCTAAATCTTTTCCTTGGAATTCTTTTATTAATTCAAATTGCTCAAGATCCATTTCAGTAAATGCTTTTTCTGCAAGATCTTTTCCTAGGATTAGATTTCCTTTTTCAGTTTTATATACTCCATATTCAAATTCTGGATTTAAAGTTATTGCAACGTTTGCAGGAAGAGTCCAAGGAGTAGTTGTCCATATTACTACCCATGCTTCTTCAGTAAGTCCTAATCTTTCTAAAAGATCAGCATTAGCTTTCATTTTTACATATATTGAAGGTGATGATACATTTTTATATTCTATCTCTGCCTCTGCCAGAGCTGTTTCTGTTACTGGTGACCAGTATATTGGTTTTAACCCTTTAAATATATATCCATTTTCATAAAGCTCTCCAAATACTTCTAATTGTTTTGCTTCATACTCTGGTTTTAAAGTAAGATATGGATTTTCCCAATCTCCTAATATTCCTAATCTAACAAATCCTTCTCTTTGGATTCCTACCCATTTTTTAGCATATTCAGCACATAATTCTCTGATTTCTACTGCTGACATCTCTTTTGCTTTTGATCCTAATTTCTCAGTAACTTTCAGTTCAATAGGAAGTCCATGTGTATCCCAACCAGGTACATATGGTACTTTATATCCTCTTAATCTTTTATATTTTAAGATTATATCTTTAAGAATTTTATTCAAAGCATGTCCTATATGGATTTCACCATTTGCATATGGTGGTCCGTCATGCAGAATGAAAGTTTGAGTTCCTTTCTCCAAGCCCTTTGAATAGATATCCTTTTCCTGCCACATTTTTATAAATTTCGGTTCCTTGTTCGGAAGATTGGCTTTCATTTGGAAGCTCGTCTTCGGAAGGTTCAATGTAGCACCATAATCTTTTTCGCTCATTGTTAAATCTCCTCCTTATATACATTTAAAGTTATTTTTACATCTGTTCCCTCATCTATCTTAGATGAGAATTTAATTACTCCATGATGGTCTTTTATAATTCTTTGTACCAATGCAAGCCCTAATCCAGGAGTATTTTCATTAAAACTTATAAATGGATCAAACACATTAGAAAGCTGCTCTTCAGTCATTCCTATTCCATTATCTATTATATTTATCCTTATTTTGTCTATATTCTTATCTTTTGTTACTATTAAATTAATTTTTTTGCTGCTTGTATCTTTACTCATAACAGCTTGCTTAGCATTTTTTATTAATTCATTAAATGCTTTTTCAAGTTGTTTTCTGTCTCCCATTATCTTTCCATTATAATTAATGAAAAGAGAAAGTGTTATGTTATTAGCTTCCAGATCTGGCTGCATTTTTTCTATAACATCATACATGAATTTTTCAAATTCTATTATTTCCATATTATTTACATAGCTCTTAGAATACTCTTTTAATATGGCATTTTCATGTTTTATTTTAATTACTTCATCTCTGATAGAATTTATACCATCTTTAAGACAACTATTATTATAATCGCATTCTGTCATTCTTTCAACAACAGAAATTATTTTTTTCAAAGAATCTTCTCTTCTTCCAAAGAATCTATCTGCAAGCTTACCAATAGTGGCAGTTCTTTCATAGTCTATTTTCTCCTCTTCCAGCATTTTATTTCCAATTCTAATAGAAGTATTTATACATAACAGTGTCATAAGTTCAGCTTCTTCTTGAGAAATCAGATTATCCTTTCCAAAATAATCTACAAGAATACAACCATAATTTCTAGACTCACTATATACAGGAAATATCAAGAAATTATTAATTCCTAAACTTTTAAACAGATCATTTCCAAGATTATATTTATAACCTTTATCATTATGATAGATAATTCTCTTTTCCTTTAATGCCTTTCCTAAAAGATTGTCATCCTTAAAAGGAATCTTCATAAGAGCAACCAATTTAGTAAGAGTACTTATCTGGAATTCAAATCCATCACTTTCCTCTTTTTCAGCTTTCATCATATCATTTTTTACTACACTATTTACATGAGAACATTCTCCCACAAGGGTATCTATCTCTCTGCTGTATCTGAAATACATAGCTCTGCTGTATCCCAATCCCATTTCAGAAGTAAATGCTGCTTGAAGGCTTCTTACAGTTAAAGTTATATCATCTTCTATCTGCAATCCCATAAGGATTTTTTCAATAGCATCAATTCTATTTAAATTTTCCTGTAATTTTATATTTTTTTCTTTCATCATTTTTTCATTATTTCTAACACTCTCAGCCATTTGCTCAAAAGATTTTGAAAGTGTTCTTATCTCTTCTACATCTTCATTTTCCAGAGTAAAATCGTAATTTCCTTTACTTATTCCTTCAGCAGCATCTATAAGTTTATTGAGAGGAGATAAAAGCTCATAGAATATACGAGCACAAATAGTTGTACTTGTTACTATAAGTCCTACTACTATCAACAGTACTGAAAAAGAAACTTTAACTTTAGTCCTAAGTATACTTTCTCCAGAAAGAGCTATTCCTATATTTCCTATATATTGTTTATTGTAATTGTGAATATTATACATTGAAAGATAGTATGATTTATTATCTACAGTTTTCTTTCCATAAAAATAGTCATACTCTAAATTTAACTTTTTCTTAAAGAATCTTTCACCTTTTTTTAATTTCATATCCCCCAGTTGATATGTATTATCAACTACCAGAAATATTTTATCTTCCTCAGTTAAACCTACAAAGTTTCTCAATTCATTCAGAACATTGTCATTTATAGGCATAGTCATTACAATAAATTTTTTCTTGCTGTTATTTCCTTCAGAAGTATAAGGCAGAAGTATTCTTGCATATATGTCTTTACCTACCTTGGAAAAATAATAATTACTCATTTCACTTTCACTTCTTGAAAGGTTTTTTTCAAGTATATGTCTGCTTCTTTCATCTATTCTGAAATAATCTTTTCCATTTCCTGATTCTCCCAATGTTGTCCCATCAGCAGAAACTATGGTAATTAAACTTTCAGAATACATCTTAAGATTTTTTTTAGTAAGCTGATTTCTTATAAGCTTAGCTACTGTATTATATGTAAGAGTACTATTCAGATTTTTTCCAGCAAGTACATTTATATTTCTAGATATTTGAAAAAGATCATCTTTTGCATTTATCATTGCAGCATTATATCCTCTACTCAAAAGGATTATTTTATCCCTTCCTGAATCTACCACTTTATTTTCAAGACTTTCAAAAGATATGAAAATCAGAAAAAGAGCAATAGTAACAGAGGTTATCATTATTGCTATATCGTTATAAAATATTATTTTAATAAGAAGAGAATTCTTTTTTATTCTCATCAATTAAATCTCCTTTTTAGTTAACGCCACTCTTTCTCTTTCTTTATCTACATCTTTGATCCTTACTTTTATAATTTGTCCTACTGAAAGAACTTTACTTGGATCATCTATGAATTTATTAGATATTTCAGAAATATGAAGCAGAGCATCATTTTTTAGTCCAATATCCACAAAAGCCCCAAATTTAACAACATTTCTTACTGTTCCTTCTATTTCCATTCCTACTTTCAAGTTCTCTATTTTAAGTATATCAGATTTCAATAAAGGTTTTTCAAAACTATCTCTAGGGTCCCTTCTATCTCTAATCAGAGACTGATATATATCTTTTACAGTTTCCACACCATACTCTTTTTCTTTAGCAAATGAAGTGTAGTCAAAAGATTTAAGTTTTTCTCTTGCTCCATTCAAGTCTTCTCTGTAATTTTCTAATGTAAATCCTACTTTTTCTAATATCTCTTTTGCTATATGATAAGATTCTGGATGGATTATTGTATTATCAAGTACATTTTCCCCTTCAGGTATAACAAGGAATCCAGCCATTTGTTCATAAGCTTTTGCTCCTACTCCTTTTACCTTCAGAAGTTGTTTTCTGTTTCCAAAGTTTCCATTTTCTTTTCTGTAATCAACAATATTTTTAGCTATGTTCTTTTTTATTCCTGATATATGAGATAACAATGCCCAAGAAGCAGTATTAAGATTAGCTCCTACATTATTTACCACATAAGTTATAACTGAATCAAGTGATTCATCAAGACGCCCCTGATTAACATCATGCTGGTACATTCCTACACCTATTGATTTAGGATCTATTTTTACAAGTTCAGCAAGTGGGTCCTGTACTCTTCTACCAATTGAAATAGCTCCTCTTACAGTTACATCTAAATCAGGAAATTCCTCTGCTGCTATTTTAGATGCAGAGTATATCGAAGCTCCTGCCTCATTTGCTATAAGGTATTTTGCTGAAAGATGATTTTTCTTTATTACATTTGCAACAAAGCTTTCTGTCTCTCTTGAAGCAGTTCCGTTTCCTATAACAATTATATCTATTTCATATTTTTTTACATAATCTACTATTCTTTTTTCAGCTTCAGCTAATTGTCTTGGAGAGTGCATCTCTTCAACAAGGAAGAAAACATCTTTCTCTATATAGAATCCGTTTCTGTCTATAACTGCCACTTTACAACCTGTTCTATATCCCGGATCAAGAGCCAGTACACTTTTCTCTTTTAAAGGCGCCTGCATCAAAAGATTTTTAAGGTTCTCTTTAAATACGGCTATTGCTTCAAGTTCAGCCTTATCAGTAAGTATATTTCTTACTTCTCTCTCTATTGATGGAAGAATAAGTCTGTCTAGAGAATCACCTATTATTTTAAGGTAAGTTTCTTTTAGATTCTTATTAAGAAAATTTCTAAGAATCAGAGTTTCTACTCTGCTTCTGCTCATTTCATCAAGAGTTACAGAAACTGAAAGGATATCTTCCTTTTCTCCTCTATTTACTGCAAGTATTCTATGTGGAGGCATTTTTGATACAGGTTCTTTGTATTCATAATAATCTCCATATACTTTTTTTACATCTAATTCTTTAGCTTTTTTTGTTTCTTTTGTAACTAAGATTCCTGATTTAAGCATTATTTCTCTGATCTGTTCTCTATATACAGGAGTTTCAGAGATATTTTGAGCAATTATAAGCATAGCACCTTCCACAGCTTCTTCTGGTGTAGGTACTTCTTCTATTATAAATTCCTGTGCTTTTTCCATTACTTTTTCCATAGATGGAAGCTTCATCATTTCATCAGCAAGAGGTTCTAATCCTCTCTCTTTAGCCACGTCAGCCTTAGTCTTTCTTTTCTTTCTGTATGGGAAGTATATATCCTCTACTTCCTGAAGTTTTTCAGCAGCTTCAACACTTTTTTGTATTTCTTCAGTAAGTTTTCCCTGCTCTTCAATTAATCTGATTACCTCTTCTTTTCTTTTTTCCAAGTTTCTAAGGTAAGTTACACTTTCAAGTATGTTTCCTATCTGTATCTCATCTAGGTTTTCAGTTACTTCTTTTCTATATCTTGAAATGAAGGGTACTGTTGCTCCTTCGTCTAAAAGCTGCATTGTGTTAGTAACTTGAGATATTTTTAAACCTAAGTTTTTGGCTACTATATTATATATTTTTTCCATATTTCCCCTTCTTTAAATTATTATAAATTTTCATACGAATTTCTCTATATTATACCAAATCTTTTAATTGTTGTCTAACTAAAGATTAGAAAAAGAGGCTCTACACCTCGGTATAAAGCCTCCCTTTATAATATTTCTAGACTATTTTCTTTTAGCTTCTTCGAATTTTGCCCATACTCCAGCCTTAACTAAAATTGATTTTACAGTTCTAGTAGGTTGTGCTCCATTGCTTAGGAATTTAATGATTTCTTCTTCTTTTAATACTACTCTAGAATCTTCTAATGGAAAATAATTTCCTAAGTAAGCGATAGCTTGCCCATCTCTTTTTGATAAAGCTTCCATAGCTACGATTCTATAAGAAGGTCTTTTTTTGTCTCCTAATCTTGTAAGTCTTAATTTTAACATTGTTTCACGTCTCCTTTTATTCTTTTGAATTTTATTTATTTTTTAAAAAGGGAATCTTCCTCCCTTTCCACCTTTCATTCCAGGGAACTGTGGCATTTTTCCACCACTGAACATTTTCATCATGCCTTTCATCTGTTCAAACTGTTTTAAAAGTCTGTTGATGTCAGCAACTTCTGTACCACTTCCTAAAGCTATTCTTTTCTTTCTGTTTGCTTTAAGTATATCAGGTTTCTTTCTTTCCTCTTTAGTCATTGACTGAATTATAGCCTCTACTTTTTTCATTTCCTTTTCAGCAGGTGCTAAGTCTCCAACCTGTCCCATTCCTGGGATCATTTTTAAAATACTTCCAAGAGAACCTAATTTTTTTATATTCTGAAGCTGTTTCAAGAAGTCATTTAAGTCAAATTTCTGTGTTCTTATCTTCTCTTCCAGCGACTTTGCATCTTCTTCATCTATAGCACTTTGTGCTTTTTCAACTAGTGATACTACATCTCCCATTCCTAAGATTCTTGATACAAGTCTCTCTGGATGGAAAAGTTCTATATCATCTATTCTTTCTCCAACTCCTACAAATTTTATAGGTTTACCTACAACAGATTTTATAGAAAGGGCTGCTCCCCCTCTTGTATCTCCATCTAATTTCGTAAGTACTATTCCATCTATACTAAGTACATTGTTGAAAGATTCTGCCAGATTAACAGCATCCTGCCCTATCATAGCATCTACTACCAATAATATTTCCTGAGGTCTTACAGCTTTTTTTATATTTCTAAGTTCATCCATAAGTTTTTCATCTATATGAAGTCTTCCAGCTGTATCTATTATCATGTATGTTGAGTTCAATTCTTTTGCCTTAGCCAGTCCATGTTCACAGATAGCTACTGCATCTTTGTTGTCCTCTTCTGCATATACAGGAACATCTACCTGTTCTCCTAATACCTGAAGCTGTTTTATAGCTGCTGGTCTGTATACATCAGCCCCTACCATCAAAACAGATTCTCCCTGTTTTTTCAGATAGTTAGCTAATTTTGCTGCGAAAGTAGTTTTTCCTGCCCCTTGCAATCCAGAAAGCATCAACACAGTAGGATTTCTTACTCCCTTAGTAAGTCTTGAATTTGTTCCTCCAAGAAGTTCAACAAGCTCATCATTAACAACTTTGATAAACTGCTGACCTGGATTTATACCTTTCAATACATCTGTTCCCACAGATTTTTCAAGTATCTTATTTGTAAAATCCTTTACTACTTTGTAATTGACATCGGCTTCCAGCAACGACATTCTTACTTCTTTTAAAGCTTCTTTTATATTACTTTCACTTAGTTTTCCATGACCTCTTACTTTTTTAAAAATTTCCTGAAATCTAGAACCTAAATTATCTAACATATCCACCTCTAACTAAAATAGCTTTTCAATTATATCGTCCAACTTTTCTATTTTGAAATCTTTTTTAAGTTCCAAAAGTTCTTGATAAACCTGTTTTTCTTTTTTATGAAAACCTAGTTTCTCTTCATAATCTTTCAATAATTTGATCCCTCTTTTGATATTATCATAAACAGCCTGTCTGCTCACATCATTATTTTTAGCAATCTCAGACAGTGAAAGATCATCTTCAAAATGATTTATAAGATATTCTCTCTGCTTATCACTAAGAAGATTTTTATAATAATCTAAAAGAGTTGAAACTTCTAAAAACTCATCTAACTCCATCATATCACCAATGTATTATATAAAATTTTATAATTTATGTCAAGTGTTTTTTCTTTACATTATTATTTTTTGCAAATTATAGAAAAGAGGTTGATTAAAGTTCTAAAATTTATCCAGTTCTTCAATCAACCTCTTCTATAATATTAAATTTCTCTTATATGGATATTTTGTGTTCTGTCTGGTCCTACTGATACAACACTGATAGGACATCCTAAGAATTCTTCCATTCTCTTGATATATTTTTTACAATTTTCTGGAAGTTCATCATAATTTTTCATTTGAGTAATATCTTCCTTCCATCCTGGTAATTCTTCATATACAGGAATTGCTCTGCTTAATATTTCTGTAGATGCTGGAACAGATGTATATCTTTTACCATCTATGTCATATGCTACACATATTTTTACAGTATCTAGTCCACTAAGAACATCTATTTTAGTAATAACTATATCTGTAAGTCCATTGATATCTACAGCATATTTTCCTACTACAAGATCCAGCCATCCACATCTTCTAGGTCTTCCAGTAGTTGCTCCATATTCAAATCCAGTTTTTCTTAACTGCTCTCCAAGTTCATCTGTAAGTTCAGTTACAAATGGCCCCTCTCCAACTCTTGTTGTATATGCTTTCATTACTCCTATCCCTTTAGTTATTTTTCTAGGAGATACTCCTGCTCCTGTAGTTACTCCTCCAGTAGTAGGTGAAGATGATGTAACATATGGATATGTTCCATAGTTGATATCAAGCATCATAGCTTGTGCTCCTTCAAAAAGAACTAATTTTCCATCATCTAAAGCTTTATTTATTTCAGGGATTGAATCCATTATTCTATGTTTAAGCCTGTCTGCATATCCTTTGTATTCTTCAAAAATAGTATCAAATGATAAAGGCTCTGCTCCATATATTTTAGTAAATATTAAATTTTTAGCTTCAAGCCCCCTTTTTAATTTATCAGCAAAAATATTCATATCTAAAAGATCTACTGCTCTTATTCCTACCCTATTGATTTTATCAGCATAGCAAGGTCCGATTCCTCTTTTAGTAGTTCCTATTTTATGTTCTCCGCTGTTTTCTTCACACAGTTCATCCATTCTTACATGATAAGGCATTATTATGTGAGCTCTATCACTGATAAACAGATGATCTACTTTTGCTCCCTTAGCCTCTAATGTATCTAATTCTTGTAATAAAACTTTAGGATCAATAACAACTCCTGGTCCTATTATACATTTTCCATTTCCATGAAGCATTCCAGATGGTAATAGATGTAATACAAATTTTTCTCCATTTACTACTACTGTATGTCCTGCATTATTTCCACCTTGAAATCTAACTACATAGTCAGCTTTGTTTGCCAAAACATCTATTATTTTTCCTTTTCCTTCGTCTCCCCACTGGGTACCAACTACTACATATCCTGCCATATAGACCTCCTATTACGGTTATTTTGTTTTTTCTATCTCAATATAATTGATGTTTTTGTTATGTTTACATAAAAACAGCTGTTCAAATTCAGTTTTAATATTATCTGCTGCTTTTTCACTGTTATGAAGATCTGGCGTATGATATATTACTTCATATCCATCTATTGAATTTACAAGATCTATGACATCTTGATAATATTTATCATGGTCAGTTTTAAAGAAAAATTTTCCACCTTTTTTCAATACTACATCAAGTATTTTAAAGAAACTTTCCTGTACCACTCTATTCTTTTCATTTTCTTCCCAAGGATCAGGAAAATTTACATATACTCCTTCTATTTCATTTTCAGCAACAAAAGAAAGTACCTCTTCTCCTCTTCTTCTCAAAAATAAAACATTTTTAGAATTATCTCTTTTTACTTTAGTTGCAGAAAGCACAAGTCTCTTAAATCTAAGTTCAAGTCCTATGTGATTTCTTTCTGGATATCTCATCGCCATACCTTGAGCAAAGTTTCCACTTCCAGATCCTATCTCAAGATAAACAGGGTTATCATTTTTAAAAAACTCTTTCCATTTTCCTTTGTATGAATCCATGATTTCCTTATCAAAAATAATATACTCTGGATAGTCAAGAAGTCTTAATATATATGGATTATAATTTTTTCTTGGATTTTTGAAAAAATGTCTCCACAAATCATCTTTTATGCTATCGTTTACCATTAATCCTCCTCTTCTAAAAGCTTATCTATTTTTTCTAAAATTTTATCAGCTGTTCTGTTGTTTTCTTCAAAAAAAACTTCTATATTTTTTTTATACATATTGCTGTTTCTTTCTATTTGATTCACAGCTTCCAAAAAATCATCTACATTTTCTACTTTATAACCTATGTTTTTATTCAATACTTCTTTTGAAATATCTTTTACATTTTGTAAATAGGGTCCAAATATTGGTGTCTTCCCATAGAAAAGTGGTTCTAAAAGACTATGCCCACCTATATCCACAAGAGTTCCTCCAACAAATGCTATATCAGCAATTGAGTATAACTTTCTTAATACTCCAATTTTATCCACAAGTATTATATCAGTTTTTTCAAAATTGTCACTATCTATTTTATTATATTTCTTATATGTCAGCCCCTCTTTTTTTATTAATTCCTCTATTACAGGGACTCTTTCAATATGTCTTGGTACCAGTATAAGTATTGTGTTTGTAAGTTTTTTGAACACCTGAAGAATGATTTCATTCTCTCCTGTCCTTGTGCTTCCAGCAGTAAAAACTTTTCTTCCATGTACTCCTAAAAATTTTTTCAGTTCCTCTTTAGTTTTTTCATCAAATCTCTCAAGATCTATATCAAATTTCAGATTTCCAAGAGTTTCTACTCTGTTTTCATCTGCTCCTATCTTTATTATTCTTTCACTGTCAAGTTTCGACTGCATATAGAATCCATCTACATCTTTAAAAACACCTCTAAGATAAAAGCTCAACTTCTCATATCTTCCAAAGCTTCTGTCAGATATTCTTCCATTAACTACTATTACTTTCCCATTTTTATGACATTCAGTGATAAGATTTGGCCATATCTCTGTTTCAATGAGAATAAGAATTTTCATCTCTATTCTTTCAAGTATATTTTTTATAACATTCTTATCATCTAAAGGAAAGTATAATATATCCACTCTTTCATTGTTTTTATATTTTTCTTTTGCCGTCCCCATCCCTGTATCTGTCATTACTGTAATAAGTATTCTTTCCTTTCTCTCAGAAAGTATCTTTTTTACCAACGCTTCTGAAAGATTTACTTCTCCCACTGAAGAACAGTGTACCCAGATATATTTTTCTTTTTTCAATATATCTAAGTTTTGCTTTATTCTCTTATAAAAAAATTCTTTTTTTTCTTTATTTACAAGCATATACATATATAAAAATGGAGTGATCAATACCCTTATGACATTGTACAACATTTATTTTACCTTCCTGTCTATACATTCTGATATAGCTTGAACCACTTCCTCTATTGTCATTACGCTGCTGTCTATTTCCACAGCATCATCTGCTTTCATAAGAGGACTCTCTTTTCTTGTAGAATCTATATGATCTCTTTCTTTTATAGAAGTTATCACAGATTCAAAATCAGCCTCTATCCCTTTTTCTTTATATTCATTAAGTCTTCTTCTAGCTCTCTCTTCAGGTGAAGCCACTAAAAATATTTTCACTTGTGCATTTGGAAAAACTACTGTTCCAATATCTCTTCCATCTAAAATAGTTTTCTTCCCTTTGCTTATTTCTCTTTGCAGTTCTACTAGTTTTACTCTTACAGCTTTTATAGCTGCCACGGGAGAAACTATCCCACTTACTTCAGGAGTTCTTATTTCTTCTGACACATCTTTTCCATTAAGAAAAAATTTATTTCCTACAATATCCAGTTTTGTATTTTCCAGCATTGCTTCTACACTTTTTTCATCTTCAAGATTTACATTGTTCTCCAATGCATAAAGAGCAATCATTCTGTACATTGCTCCTGTGTCTAAATATGTAAGTCCATACTTAGTTGCAACTATTTTAGCTATTGTACTTTTTCCACTTCCTGCTGGTCCGTCTACTGTTACTATGAATTCTTCCATTTTTCCCCCTGATTATTAATTAGCTTTTATGAGCATTGCTCTCCATTCTTTATCAGCTTTTATTTCCAATATCTCAAATCCTAATGCTTCTATTTCCTTTTTCAAGATCTCACATTTATCTTCAATGATACCAGAAAAAATTATTAACCCATCTTTTTTTACTACCTTAGATATATCATTCAGCAGAATTAAAAGTACATCTGCCAATATATTAGCTACTACTACATCAAATTTTTTATTTTCAACTACAGATATAAGATCACCTTTAAATACTTTAGCCTTATTTCCATCTATTTTATTAAGCTCAAGATTTTCTTTTGCTGACTCTACAGCTAATTCATCTATATCTGTTCCATATATTTCAGAAGCTCCAAGTCTGTCAGCTGCTATCATCAAGATTCCTGATCCAGTTCCCACATCTATAACACTATCTCCTGCTTTAATGTTTTCTTCCATTAATTTGAGACAAAGAGAAGTTGTAGGATGAGATCCTGTTCCAAAAGCTCTTCCAGGGTCAAGTTCTATTATAAGTTCATCTTCTTCTGGTTCATATTCTCTCCAAGTAGGTTTAACTACAAACTTTTCACTTACTTTTTCAGGGAAAAGATACTTTTTCCAGCTATTTTGGTAATCTTCCTCATCATATTCATAAAAATCAACAGTATATATTATATCATCTCTTTCTGAAAATTGCTCTTGAAATCTTTCTAATATGGCAGTTTTTCTTTTTTCAGAATATGGATTCAATGGAAAATAAGCTGATATAGCATGATCCACCATTAAAAAATCTTTTTCATTTTTATAAAAATCCAAAGGATTTTTATGAGCAAGAGGCTCTTCTATCTTCAATCCTGTAACTCCAAAATCATAAAATATATCTGATATTTCTTTTGTAGCTTTTTCTATATCGTCACTTTCATAAATTACTTTTATTTCTACTACTTTCATTCTCATCTCCATTAACTAAAACTTATTTCAGTAAGTGATTTATTTACTCTCTCTATACTTTTACATTCTCCTGTTTCCATATCTATCTCTACTTCTATTCCGTTTAATCTCTCATTTCCTTCAGCTATTTCAAATCTCTGAGGAAGTGCATTTAAAAATTTTGGAAGTATTGACTCAACAGACATTCCTATAACTCCATTATCTGATCCAGTCATTCCCACATCAGTAATATATCCTGTTCCCTCTGGAAGTATCTTATTATCTGCTGTCTGGATATGTGTATGTGTTCCATATACTACTGAAACATATCCATCTACATACCAACCCATGGCTATTTTCTCTGAAGTAGCTTCAGCATGAAAATCTATTATGATAATTTTTGTTTCTTTTTTTATCTCTTCTATTAGTTCTTTTGCTTTTTTAAATGGACAGTCAATAGGAGGCATAAAAACTCTTCCTTGAAGAGATATTATCCCAACTTTATTTCCATTTCTATCTTTTACTATAGTGTGCCCTACTCCTGGTACTCCATCTGGGTAATTTGCTGGTCTCAATACTTTGTCTGTTTTATCAAGATAATCATAAAATTCTTTTTTATCCCAGATATGATTTCCACCAGTTATAACATCACATCCCCAGCTAAATAATTGATCTGCCAGTTTTCCTGTTATTCCAAATCCTGCTGCTGAATTTTCCCCATTTACTATAACCAGATCATAATCTTTTCTCTTTCTTTCCAAATATGTTCTTAATGTTTCTCTTCCTGGATTTCCTACTATATCTCCAACTATTAAAACTTTCATTTTCGTCCTTCTTTCTATAACGTTTTATCCAACACAAATTATATCATTTTTTCTCTAATTTTAAAACCCCACTAAAATATATGATTAGTATTTTAGTGGGGTGATTATTTTCTATTACATTTTTTTCTTACTTAGCGTATTCTACTGCTCTAGTTTCTCTAACAATAGTAACTTTTATCTGTCCAGGATACTGCATTGTTTCCTCGATTTTCTTAGCCACATCTCTAGACATTTTAGTAGCTGCATCATCACTTATAGAATCTGGATTGATTATTATTCTAATTTCTCTTCCAGCTTGTATAGCATAAGATGATTCAACACCATTGAATGAATTTGCTATTTCTTCAAGACTTTCCAATCTCTTTAGATAAGCAGTAAGAGTTTCTCTTCTTGCTCCTGGTCTTGATGCTGATATAGCATCTGCTGCCTGTACAAGTATAGCCTCCACAGTTTCAAATTCTACTTCATTGTGATGAGCCATAACAGCATTTATTACATCTGATTTCTCTCCGAATTTTTTCAAGAATTCTCCACCAATAATAGCATGAGAAGCTTCTATATCATTTTCAAGAACTTTTCCTACATCGTGTAAAAGTCCTGCTCTTTTTGCCAATTCTGTATCTGCACCTATCTCAGCTGCTAGATTAGCTGATAATTTAGCTACTTCTATTGAGTGAGTAAGCACATTTTGTCCATAACTTGTTCTAAATTTCAATCTTCCTAAAGTTCTTATTACTTCAGGATGCATTGCTGGTATTCCTAATTCGATTAATGCTTCTTCTCCAGCATCTACGATTTCTTTCTCTATTTCTTTTTTAGCTTTGTTTACTACTTCTTCGATTTTACCTGGATGGATTCTTCCATCAGTGATAAGTTTTTCAATAGCTATTCTTGCTATTTCTCTTTTTACTCCATCAAAACTAGAAAGCACTACTGCTTCTGGAGTATCATCAATTATAATATCTACACCTGTTAAAGCTTCAATAGCTCTTATATTTCTTCCTTCTCTTCCAATTATTCTTCCTTTCATTTCATCATTAGGAAGATTTACAACTGAAACAGTCGCATCTACCACATAATCAGCTGATGCTTTACCTATAGAAGTTGAAAGTATTCTTCTAGATATTCTGTCTTTCTCATCTTCAAGTTTGCATTCATATTCTTTAATAGCTACAGCAGTTTCATGAGTAAGATCATCTCTTAATTTTGCTATCAGAATATCTCTTGCTTCTACTTTTGAAAGTCCAGATATTCTCTCAAGTTCATTTTCCTGTTTTAATCTTATTTTATCTATTTCTTCTCTTTTTAGCTCAAGTTCTTCAGTTGTTCTTTCAAGTTCCTGACTCTTAACTTCTAATTTTTCTATTTTATTATCCAAAGCTTCTTCTTTTTTAGTAAGTCTTGCTTCTTTTTGAAGAAGTTCATTTTTAGAGTTTTTAATCTCTCTTTCAGCTTCCTCTTTTAATTGATACACATGTTCTTTAGCTTTCAGCTCTATCTCTTTTCCCTTTGCTGCTGCTTCTTTTTCAGCTAATTCTATTATTTCTTTAGCCTTTATTTTTGATTTTGTAACCTCATCCTCTAAATCATTTAATTCATTTATCTTTTTATCTATAACAGACTTTTTATACATCAACGAAATGATGATACTAAGTCCGATTATCGCTAATCCTATACTTATTCCTATATTCATAATTTATCCTTTCTCCATTTTTTTATTTTATTTAAAACTTTCTACTGCCTCATCTTCTGTTTCGTATATTTCGAATATTTCGTCTAATCCTATCATTTCAAATATAGTCTTAATATTCTCATTTAAATTTATAAGTTTAATGTCTCCACCTATATCTTTTACTACTCTTAATTTCCCTCTTAGGATTCCCATAGCCAGACTGTTAATGTGAACTAATTCCTCAAAATCGATTATAAATTTTATTGTGTCCATCTCAACAAGTTTTGTTATTCTTTCTTTTAATTTTGGAGCTACTAAAGCATCTAATTCACCGATCACTTTTATAACTTTTATATCCCCAACATTTTTTTCGATTATATCAAAATTTTCTACCATTTTTTATACAGCCTCCTTAATTCTCTTTTCTATCTTAAACAGTGTTCCATTCAACTTTTTTTCAATTTTAAAATTGTCAGCTATGGCTCTTGCTATATACAATCCCATTCCGCCTTCTTCTTTACTCAATTTTTCCTCATCAAAACCTATTCCATTATCTTCTACTATCAACTGTATTATATCATTTGACTTCTGTATTTCTAGAATAATGTCTCCTGGCTTATACTTATATCCATGTTCTACCACATTTGTTGAAAGTTCATCTACAACAGACAACAACTGAAATATATCTTTTTCATTTATATGCTGAACTTCTAAATAAGTTTTTACCAAAGCTCTAATAAGAGATAAATTCTCTAAAGAAGATGGGATTGACATCCTAATGATATTTTTCACTCTCCTATCACCTTCTCTCTTTAAATTCTGTTATTTTCCATTCCCCTTTTTCTAATAAAAATTTTACATCAAAATATATGGTTCTATCTTCAAAATTAAATGCAGTTATGTTACTAGCATTTTTATCATAAAACTTTGGCTTAGTAACAAATATATTCATTTGGGAAAAATCTATTTTTTCTATTTCTTTCCCTAAAAAAACATTTTTCAAAGAAAAATTAAGCGTTTTCTGCAAACTTTCTGTATCACCATTTTGTAAATCTATCTTTATCTTCTCTATCAATGTTTCTAGAGTGTTTTTATCTTTTTCTCTTTCAGTTAATAATTTTTGATATTTAATAATCAAAGGATTTTCACCTTGAATCATTTTGTTCTCATTAAGTTGTTTTTTGAGTTTTTCTAATTCCCAATTTTCATATAAGTATACATATTGTTTTTCATACTCATTCTCAACTTTTTTATTTATCAAATTAGAACATCCTGTTAAAAAAAAGATTGAAATTATCCAAATAAAAATCTTTCTCATAATTACATACACCTAATCCCTATTACTATTAATAATACCATATCACTATGTTTTTATCAAGAATTTAATTACACTTGATCGCAGTTAATCACAACTTTAATTCAGATGTTATTTTATCAATTATTTCCTCTTCACTCATTTCATCTAAATTATACCATGTATATGAAGAATCATTTTTAAACCATGTAAACTGTCTTTTTGCATATCTTCTTGAATCTCTTTTAATATTTTCAACTGCTTCTTCAAAGGTACAGTTATTATTAAAATAATCTATTAATTGTGTATAACCTATAATATTTATTTTTCTTAAATTATCTCCATATTTTTCATACAATTTTCTCACTTCTTCTGAAAGACCTTTTTCCAACATTATATCTACTCTCATATTTATTCTTTCATAAAGAACATCTCTATTTCTTTCTAAAGCTACTTTTAAAAAGCTGTAATTATTCCCTTTTATATTTTTTTTAGCCAAAACAGAAAATTTTTCTCCTGTTAATTTAAATACTTCCAAAGCCCTTTCTACTCTTCTTCTATTATTTTTATGTATATCCAATGCAGCTTGTGGATCTACAGCTGCAAGTTCATTATATAGTTCTTCTATATCTTTTTTCATAAGTCCCTCACGAAGTACTGGGTCTCCTGCTGGTAAAGAGGATAATCCATCAGTTATAGAACTTATATACAATCCAGTTCCTCCTGTGAGGATAATATTTTTTTTCTTAGTTTCTTTTTCTTTCAAAATGTTATCTACATCTTTTTGGAAATCTCCTACATTGTATTTTTTTACAGGTTCTACTATATCAAGCATATAGTGTTTTATTCCCTGCATCTCTTCTGTAGTAATTTTAGCTGTTCCTATATCCATTCCTTTATATACTTGAGCAGAATCTGCTGAAATTATATCCGCCTTCAATAGTTTTGCCATTTTAATAGATAAATCTGTTTTCCCTACTCCAGTAGGACCTGCAATTACTAATCCCCTCAACATCTATTTTCCTTTCTAAAAATCACAAAAAAGCTGAATAATGTAAATTCAGCTTTCATGTTTTTATATATTTATTACTCTACATATTCAAACTCTACATCGGCTATTCTTACATTGTCTCCATCTTGAATTCCAGCTTCTCTCATAGCTTCTTCCAATCCAAGTGATCTCATCATATGAAGGAAATTAATGATAGATTCTTCTTCCATAGTAATAACATATTTAGCAAGAACTTCATCTAAAATTCTTCCTTCTATTACATATGTTCCCTCTTCATCCTGAGTTATTACAAAATCTTCCATATCTCCTTTTATTTCTCTCAACACTTCATTTACATTTACTTCATCTTCCAATGGTTCTCTCTCTATTTCTTGAAGCATTGAGTAACTTCTGTAAAGCACCTCTTTGATTCCTTCATTTAAGATAACAGAAACTGGGAAAACCTCATGACCTTGAGCTTCTACATGAGCCTTAAACTTTTCATATTTTTCCATATCCCATAATAAATCCATTTTATTGGCAAGAATTATCTGTTTTTTAGTTGAAAGTTTTTCACTAAACTTCTTTAATTCAAAATTTATTTTTTCATAATCTTCAATAGCATCTCTTCCTTCTATTTCAGCCACATCCACAAGATGATATATCATTTTACATCTCTCTATATGTCTAAGAAATTTATCTCCAAGTCCTACACCTTCATGAGCTCCCTCTATAAGTCCCGGTATATCTGCTATTACAAATGATTTTCCCTCTTCAAGTCTTACTACTCCTAATTTTGGTTCAAGAGTAGTGAAGTGATAGCTTCCTACTTTAGAGTTAGCTGCTGACACTCTATTGATAAAGCTTGATTTTCCAACTGATGGATACCCTACAAGAGCTACATCAGCTAAAAGTTTTAATTCAAGTTTTACTTTTATTTCTGCTCCTTCTCTACCTTTTCCAGCAATTCTTGGAGCCTTTCTTGTAGAAGATTTAAAGTGAACATTTCCTGCTCCTCCTCTTCCACCTTTTAATAATATTCTAGGCTCCCCCTCTACATTCATATCTAGAAGAAGTTTTCCAGTTTCTATATCTCTCACTTGAGTTCCAACTGGTACTTTTATAACAAGATCTTCTCCTGTTTTTCCGTACATTTGTTTTTTTTGTCCATTCTCTCCATTTTCAGCTTTAAATACTTTTTTAAATTTAAAGTCAATCAGAGTATTTATGTTAGGATCTGCAATGAATATTACATTTCCTCCATTTCCTCCATCTCCTCCATCTGGTCCACCGAATTGGATGTACTTCTCTCTTCTGAAAGCTGCTGATCCATCTCCTCCATTACCGGCTTTGACCGTTACTATTACCTCATCTATAAACATCTTATTTTCACTCCCGATTATATATCAAATTTTCTATCAATATATTTTACCTTAATTTATACATTTTTACAAGTTTTTTTCAAGTCCTCTATCTATCAGTGCTACTGACTATTAAATATTTGTAATGGGTGCTATTTGGGTACTACTAAAAGGCATAATCTATACCTTTTCTCCCAAGCTCTAATAAGCCAATATATCTATTTTAAATATCAGTCAACACTTGATACATTTTCAATAGATAAAAGACTTTAAAATCAATTTTGCAAAGGCAAATTATCATTTAATTTCAATATTAGGAGTAAAAATTATGGATATAAAAAAATATTTATCTCAAGTCCAGGCATTAGATAAAGAAATAAAGCATGAGCTAGATATAATCAAAGAACTAAATAACCCATCTAAATATGAAAAAACTGAGAGAGCTTTAAACTTAGAAAAGCAAATACTTGGTAAAATAGAGAATATGAAGCAACTCAAAGAAAAAATATGTAATGATATTGCTAGAATAGAAGATATAACAGAAAAAGAGCTGCTTCAAAAAAGATACATTCAAAATCTAACTTGGGAAGATATAGCTGAACAACTGGGATATTCTATCACTCAAACATATAGAATACATAAAAAAGCTTTGAGTAATTTTAAAGTTTAAGGAGTGCATCATGACAGTAAAGGACTTAGAAAATAATCTGTTAATAATGAAGATCATAAAAAAGAAAAAAGAGGAATTGCAACAACTACAAAACAATATTGAAGGATTGAGTTCTATTCCCCTCAAAGAAAAGGTACAAGGTGGAAAAAAGGAAAATGAGTATATCACAGACAGGCTTCACAAAATAGAAACTATTAAAAAAGAAATCTTGGAACTTGAATATAAAAAGTTTGAGGTTTTATCAATGATAGATAAAATACCAAATCAGCTTGAAAGGATAGTATTGACTTCTAAATATGTTCTTGGAAAAGACTTTAAAAACACAGTCAAAGGTACAGGAGAGACATTCAAAGAAGTATCAGCAGCTTTAAAAAGCGGTAAAGTATCTTTTGGAGTAGCCTGTTTAGAATCAATTTTTGATGAGTCTATATAATATATATGGACTTTTTTTATTGAAATACTGGTATTTGTTTCTAGAGCTTCTATTTTCCATTTTAAAGCCTTTCTATTTGCTACTTGAGTATTTTATCAAGCAAAGTCTTTGAAAAGGTAAAAATAGCTCATGACAAAGCCATTTCTATGAGTAAATATTGATATAGATAGTAAAAAGTAAACTAGGCGAAATTTGCCTAGTTAAAATATAAGTTATTTATAATATGTTAGAATGTGGCACAGAATATTTTCCTGTCCAAATTAAGAAAAATATATGGAAAATCCTTATACTTTATTACAGATATTAATTTCGTTGGGTAATTTTTACCTAACGGTTTTTATTTGAAGCTGTTACTCTTTTTTGAGTAATAGTTATAAAATCTGTATAGGAAAATTTCTGATACATTCCAAGCACCATTTTAATTTTAATAGAGTTTCAAAGCTCAAGGCATATCAAATATACTAGGAGAAAAGGGAAACCTTAAAATTAATTTTAGAAGCTCATACCCTTGGGGGAGCTGAAAAAAGTTTTGAGTAAGGATTCTCAATACCGCATCCCCCATATTTTCTCAGGAAAATGCCAGAAATGGAATTTCTATCATATAGGGATAGTCTTATAAGTAGTAATCTGTGATTAATTTGAAAAGGAAATCAACGAGCTAAAAATTCAGCCCGTTATTACCTTACCTAAACTGTCAGGTGAGTTCTAATATAAAAGTTTTGTAACTGTTAGCATATCACGAGAGCAAAACTTTCCGCTTTCATGAATTTAATTCGCCCAAACTTTTGGGACAGTACTATTAATTTGCTTTTAGGGAGTTCAGAAAGTTCATAATGATTAAAATATTGTAGTTTTTTAATTGTGTTCCCTGAAATTTAGGGTTCACTTTTAAAAAAGTGATGTTTTTTAAAAATAGATCTCTTTTTAGAGAGTCAGAAAAGTCAGAATATAAAATTCGGAAACCTTTTTCCGAAACTTTGCTTAAATAATCCGTTTGGAAGAAAATCCTAACGGCCTTAAATACTGGCTTCGAAATATCTCATATGAAATAAAGAGCCCCCACAATATATTGGAGACTCCATCAGGGCAAAACTCTTTAATTTAAGTTTGGTTAGTTATTCAGCTTTTGAGTTAGAATTCCTTTTTAATAAATCTCCAAAAAATTCGGATGTTCTATTTATTGGGAATAATTGTTCCAAAGAGAGAGTTCCATTTCTTAGAGCTTCTATTATTTCTTTTGCTAATTCAGCTTGAGATAGTTGCCCTTCTGTATATTTTCTTTCATTTTCCATCCTTTCACTCAACCATCTTGGAATATATGGATTTTGTATACTTTCCCAAGAAATTTTATCTTTATATCCTAATGATTTAGCTATTTCTTCTAAAAGTTTATATTGTTGAATTTGTATATTAGTCCCTGAACACGCCGCTTCATAATAATTTTTCCACTGTTTGATTACATCTTTTTCATCAGAAAATACAATTTCTAAAGTATTCAGAGCATGCACACTTGCTATATCCCAACCATAAAGCCTTCCAGTCATTAAAATCTTAAAAATCTCCATTTTATCTTTCCGTTTACTTTCCTTATTTTGTATATATGTAGTTATTCCAACAGCAATTATAGGTGATAATATAATCGCAATTATGCTTATTATTTCAAAACCTTTAATTTTCTCCATTATCTTAGTCCTCCCCATTTAATGCATTATAATATTTAGTATCTGATTTTGACTTAGTATTAAAATTTTTTAGAACTTTTCTACTGAAATACCTCTTTAAGTATATTAATTAATAATATTTTTCTATTTCTTTATCAAGAATCTTTTCAAATCTTTCTTGATAATAGTGATTTTCATCTAAAATCTCCCAAATATCCTCTTTTTTCAATTCTGGAGAGAACAAATTGTCTATTGGAAAATTTTGAATTTTATACATAATATTTAAAAAAGTAATAATTGAATAAGGTTTATTTTTTTCTAACCCTAAAGAATCCATATACTGTTTATTAAGTATTATCATTTCATTAAACACGACAGGATAGTCCTCTTTATATTCTGTAAAAATATTCCAATCTTTAATTTTCTTTGTATCCAATAAAATTATTTTTATAAACAAGTATATTTCAATAATTACATTAAAATAATTATAGATAGCTGATTCTTGTTCTGGTCTTACTATGTTGAGTGTTTTTAAAGCTAATTCTCTATCAATCATAACTCTCAAAAATTCGTACTTATTTAAAGCTTGATTTAATTTTCTTGGGTTTGTAATTTCTGCTCCTTCAACTATACACCTTTTTAAATCCTTCATAGGATCATCATTTCTGAAATGACAAATGTTTGAAGATCTTATAACATTAAAATTAATAGAAAATATTTTCTCTAAATATTCCTCAGCTTTATCTTTATCATTATATTTTCTTATTAACGTTTTTACTACAGCCTCTTTATCTATACCACAAATAAAAATAACATTTTCTACAGAAAACATTAATTTTAAAGCAGAAAGTAAATTTGTAATATTCTCATCATCACACCTATCAAGATCATCAATCATTACTAAAATTCTTTTTTTATTTCTATTTTCTTCAATTCTTTCTTGAAATTCTGATATAAATTTTTCTGTCTCAGTATATAGAGAGTGTTCTTCTTCTATAGGCTCAGTCAAGCTCGCTAAACTAAGATCTATATATTGACTTTTAATTGTAATACCTTTTGAAAAATTTTTCAATCTTTTCCATGCTTTATTTCTTAAAGCTGTTTTTCGCTTTTCCTCATTAGGAATTATTTTTTCTAAAATAAATTCTAATAAAGAAAAAGCTAAATTATCATCCTTTTCATATTTCCAAGCTTCAAAAATTAAAGGAGTAAATTCTAGTGTACTTATATCTTTTTCTAGAGTTCTAAAAATACTACTCTTTCCACTTCCCCATTCTCCATACAAAGCAATTAAATTATTATAAAGTAAGAACTCCTTATGTTCTTCTCTTTCTAAAAAAGTTTTAAGAGCTTTAACTTTTATATATTGTGGATCTTGTGAAAAATAATATCTTGGTTGATCTGGAATTATTGACATTTAAATCCTCCTCATTTGATGTATTACCTTTTAAAATCCAGCTTTCATATTCAAATTTTTATAAAATTTGCTTAAATTTAAAAGGGCAATGACCCATCCTACTGGAGTAAGAAACACTTGATTCATATTATTTGTTTCTAGTTTCTCATTAATCATATTAAAATATGCATTATCATCATAGTCTATTTTATAACCATTTTCTAGTTGCTGTTTTAATCTTGCTCCATTTCTAATAATTTTTTCTTGAGTAATACACCCTAATTGTTCTAAGTATAATACTTCACTTGTACTTATTTCAAAATTTATTTTAAAAACAGTTTCAAATTCTTCAAAAATATTTTTAACTGGAGTGTCTTTAATGTCAAATATAGCATAATAATAAAAATAAATCATGCTTAAATAAAGTATTCCCGATTTTGTCATTCTTGGAATTAAATCTAAAGTTGTTTCTAAAACTAAATCATAAACATCATTTTGATTATTTTGGAAAAAAGAAATAAGGGTATCAGTAAGCATTTCTGTATCAATATCTTTACCTTTTCTTCCAACATTAAGCATAGTTTTATTAAGATTATATTGTATATTCGGGGAACTTATTTTTAAAATATCTATTTTTTCTTTATTAATTTCTATCTTTTCTTTCAACATATCCAGCATTTCTTTTATATTTTTTAACGCCTCATCATTAGCCTCTTTTACTAATTTAGGAAAGTTCGCTTCAAATAAAGTTAAAAATACTTTTTCGATTTCATCAAAAGTTATTCCTTGAGTTATATTTACGTTTCCTTGCTCAGATACAACTTGAATAGAGTTATCTCCAGCTTCTTGTTTTTTATTACCAATCATTCTTATCATCCTTTTTATCAACAGTATTATTTATAACAACATTTCCATTGTTATTATTTACTTGAATAGACCCATTCCCTGCTTTTTGTTCTATTGTTTTTTTAGATTTTTTATTTTTTATAAGATTGACAACCAATCCAATAATTGCAATTCCTACTCCACTAAATAGCCATTCTTTATTTTCTCTTAACCATTCCATTTTATGCCCCTTTTTCATTCGATGTATTATATATCTATATCAGCGTCTAGCTCTCCCTCAATACCGAATATTTTTGAATCTTTAAGTTTTGTTAATAGATAATATATAAAATTTTGTGTGTCTTCACATAAAGATTCTATCTCTTCATTGGTCATTGTTTCTTCAGAAAGCAATTTAAAATACTCTTGTAAATCTGTACTAAAAATATTTAAAAACTTAGCAAAAACTTTTTTTTCTATTTCTTCCATTTTCTCATATCTTATTGCCATATCTTTATGCAAATGATCTTCTTTAAAATTCCATAAGGAAGCTTCTTTAGCTCCTGTTACTAATTCATTAATAGAAGTGTTCAAAGCCTTCGCTATTTCTTCAATCACTTTTAATGGTGGAACAGCCTTTCCACTTTCATAATTTCTTACAGTAATTTCTTTTTTTCCTATTAATTCTCCTAATTGTTTTTGAGTAAGTTTTTTATTTTTTCTTAATCTTTTTAGATTCTCTTTAAAGTCCACTACACATCACCTCTTTACAGTTTGATATTTCTGATTATAACATAAGAAAGTTGATATTAATATCTATTTTTGAAAAAAAAGATTGACAAAGATGTTTTTATCATCTATAATCAAAACATAATAAAATATAGATGATTTTATCATCGCTATATAAGGGGGTGAAAATTTTGAAAATAAATAAATATAAGCTTGAATTGGTTAGAGCTCAAAAAAATATAGGTTCTCTAGAACTGGTTAGATTGAGTAAAATATCAAGTGCAGTATTAGGAAGAATTAAAAAAGGAGCCGATCTTAGACCTACAACAATTAGTAAAATAGCTAAAGCTTTAGAAGTAGATGTAACTGAGCTTATTGAACAAGAGGATTAATTCGACATTAAATCAAAAAGTACAAGCGAGGTTGTAACTGACAACTGCAAACAGTTAAATATTAAGAGAAAGGAAGGTAAAAAATAGGTGATACAATGGATAAATTTGAGAAATACAAGATTTATGGTGAGGAACTGAGATTTGATTTCTGCCCTATCTGTAACAAAGAAAAAAAAGAAAACCCTTGCTTTTCTGTAAATATCAAGACTGGAAATTATATCTGTCATACTACTGGAAAAGGTGGAAACATAAAAGATCTTGAGGATTTTAATCCTGAGATTTTGGAAAATATAAAACCTCAATCATCAAAAAAGGAAAAAGAAAAGGTAGATTTCAAATATTTAGTAGATAATTCAAACTCCCTTAATGATGAATGGACTCAGTATTTAAAGAGTAGAGGCATATCTGAGAAGGGTTTAAATAGGTTTTGCAGGCTTGGGAAAAATAATACAATGATGATTCCAATAACTGATGGAGAAAAGGTTGTAGCTATAAAATACAGGACCATAGATAAAAAATTAAGCTGTGAAACAGGAAGCAGCTCTGATTATTTTGTTAATTGGCAGAATGTAGAAAATACAAGCTATCTTATTATAGTTGAGGGAGAAATAGACCTTTTAAGTGCTGTTGAAGCTGGATATCTCAATGTTGTAAGTTTACCCTTTGGAGCTAAAAACTTAAAGTGTATTGATAATCAAAAAGAGTGGATTGAAAGCTTTTCAAAGATTATCATAGCTACTGATAATGATGTGGCCGGAAAAGAGAGCCAAGAAAAAATCATTAAAAAACTTAAAACTGTATCAAGTAAAATCTATCTTGTTGACTATAAAAACTTTAAAGATTTTAATGAAATTTTGATGTCTGAAGGTATTGAAGGAATAAAAAATATAATTAATAATGCCTCTCAACTTCGACCTAAAGAATCGCCTTTTTCTATAAGAGAAGATGCATATTATATTTTTCAAAGAGAAGATTATGTAAGATTGACTGACTTTTTAATATCAGATTTTGGTTACTCAGATAACTATATAAAAGGAATTTCCAAGATTGATAATAGAGAAAGACCCTTTATAGCTAAAAGAGTTGACCTATTAACAGTAAAAGGAATTTTAGAGCATATTGGTAGTTATATGGGAAGTTCTCAATCGATCTTAAAGTTTTGGACATGGCTTATTGAAAAGAATAAAGAAAAATATATTCCTGAGATAATGCATTATGGAATTATAGACAATGTCTATTATGATGAGGACTCAAATGTAATTTGTCCTAGAAAAGACTTAAAAATACAAAGAATAAATAATATTGAGCTTCTGACAACCTCAGAAAAGGCATGGCTGGACACTAACCTAATTTATTTAAGGAGCGATCCTAATCAAAGTCTATTAGGGATATGCTGGGCTTTAGGAAGATTTCATATACATGAAAGTTATCCTATTTTAGAAGTATCAGGAACTACAAGTATTGGAAAAACAGAATATGTGGAATTTATATCTAGGATTCTTTTTGGTGGCAAGGAAAATATCAAAAGCTTTTCTACTTTGAGTAATCATCAGATAAGAAGCTTCTGTAGTAGCTCAAATATAACTTCTTTAGTTATTGATGAGGTAAAAATTACAAATAAGATTTCTAAAATAAATGGTGAACTACTTTTTTCTACTATAAGATCAGTTTATGATAATAAAAAAATTGAACAGGGGAACACTACAGAAAAGTTGACAGAATTTAAGTTATGTACACCATTAATGATTAGTGGAGAGTCTGAGCTATCAGATGTATCTTTAAAAAATAGAATGATTAGCACTGAGCTAAATAGGAAAAATAAAAGCAGTGATGAGGTATTTTTTAAACTCAAAGATACAAATTTACTTGAAAAATTAGGAAAAACAGCACTAGAAGAAAGACTTTCAAAAGGAAAAATAGAAATATCACGTCAAGAGTTGAGGGAATTTTTAAGTAAAGTTGATGATGATAGACAGCTATATAATGGAAAATGTATTCTTGTAGGATTAATAGCACTTAAAAACATAATTAGTATTGATGAAAAGATAATACATGATTTTATAAAATATCTCAATGAAAAACTATCTACTACTTATAATGTAATAAGCAATTTCTTAGAACTTCTAAAATTAGTCTTAGAGAGTGGCAGAAAAGATATTGACACTTTCTATATAGAAGAAAAAGATGGTATATTTGTTAGATTTCATATACTGTATAAAGCTATAACTGAAGAACATTTCAAAACTAATAGTACTTTAGAATTATTAGATCAAAGAGCCTTAAAAAAACAGCTCATAGAAGAAGGATTTATCATCAATCCACGTATTACAGCAAGATTTAAAATTGATGAATTTACCAAAGAAGAAAAGCCAGCCATAGCTGTAAAATTTAAAAAAATAATTAAGTAATCAAAAAAAGATTACAGTAATCAAATAATGATTATTCTAAAATAACCTCTATTTTTAGTTTTTGAATGTTTGTAATCATGTAATCATAATTTTTCAAAAAATAGACACATATATATTTTATAAAAAATATGAATTTTTTATAAAATAATATAACTAAAAATGATACGAAAAAAATATTGTGCAATAAGTGATTACAATGATTACATAATGTCTTAAATATAGAATATAAGAGTAATATAACTAATAATAATAAGATTACAAAAAAAATAATATATATATAATAACTTCTATTATAAGTATCATAAAATCAATATTTCTAGATGTAATCATTAAAATATTACAAAATGATTACAGAAGGTCACACAAGGGAGGAAATATGTTAAAAGTAAAAATTGAAAAAACAGATATTGAAACAAATAAAAAATATAAGAATTATTATGCTGTCCTTGGTGTAGATATTAAACCAGAAAAGATCATTGTATATATAACAACAACTGGAAGAATTGAATCTACCAGAGATAAAAAGCTAAATAAATTTATATTTAAAGAATATCTAAGATCAGATAATAAACAATCTATTTTAACTCTTGATAATTTTTGGATTGATGGAGAGCTTATTGACTTGAGTTATAAGGAGGACGAGAATGTATAATAGAAAACTTAGCCATATATCTGAAGAAATAGACATTTCTTATTATGAAAAAACTAAGCAATTTGAAGTTTTGACTCAAAAGATTTTTTATAAAATAAGTTTTGGAGATTTAAAAAAGATTGAAACTAGGACAGAAAAAGAAAATTTTAATCTATTAAATGATTTTGAAACTGTATTTCAGTATGTGAATGCTTTAAAAGCTGGCGATATTCTTATTAAGCCTATTGGTATGAATGATGAGAAAAAAGGATTTATTCGACTGTATGGACATGGTGGAGCATTTGGAACAGCTAATATTAAAAGTATTCTTCTTTCTCTTCTTACTCCTGAGGAACAAGAACAAGTTATAAAAAATGGGTAAAAAAAATCCCATTCTGAAAAACAAAATGGGAAATTTGAAATACACATAATACTCACAATATTATTGTATTTCATTTTTCCTAAAAAATCAACTACATTTTTTAAAAAGGAGAAATGAAAATATGAAATATAAAGATTTAAGAGAACAAAATATAAATTGTTTTGAATACCTGGATCAGCTAATCAAGAAAGGATATATCACTGTACTGGAAGCTATGGCAGGTGAAAACTTATGAAACTTAACGAATTGACAGCACAACAAATATTTGAAATTGTTAATTGTAAAAAGCCTCTACCAGATAAATATATTCCTATAATAGACTATTTATATTCAAATAGTCTTGAGGAATTTGAACATTGTGTAGGAATTTTAGCGATTTTTCACTATGGGGTAATGGTTGGGAAGGTTGCTGCTAGAGAAGGTGAAAACTTATGAGTCAGTATAATAACTTGCCTTTGAAAATAGTAATAGATTACTACACTTATAAAATTCTAGATGGAGATATTGAAAAATTCTGTAAACTTATTGGGATGAGTAAAACAGTATTTAAAAAAAGAATAACTGGTAAAAGTGATTTTAAATTAGAAGAAATGCGAAAAATTATAGAAGTTCTAGAGCTCTCAGGAACAACAGCACAAATATTATTTTTTAATAAGGCTAAAACACCTAATCTTGAGAATTTAGATGAAATAAATTTTATAAAATATTGAAGGAGAATAACTATGGTATTTGATACATCATGATTAAAAAATATTACTACAAATGGTGACAATATTAAAAATAAACTAAAAAATATGGAGGGAATAAAATGAGTTTAACAAATAAATTGAAAGAGTTAATAAAAGAATTAGAAAATAGAAGAATAACTATGCTTACAGAACTACAACAAAAAACTAATAGTGGAAAATATTCAGGGGAATATATAGCTGATCTTACACTAAAAACAAATAAGGAATATTCTACTATAGTTGAAAAATTTGAAGAGAAAAAGAATCAACTTATCCAAGATTATATAAATGAACAGTTAAGAACAACAAAAGTTACTCCTACTATTGAAGAAACAGGAGCTCTTAATAGTGTCATAAACCTTGCAGGAAGTGTTTTCCTAGAAGATAGTGAGCTTAATGAGTTGGTAAAGCCATTTAAAAGCAATATGCTGCTTATGGAGTTATTATTCAGAAAATTAAAAACTGATAAAAATGATATTCTTGAGATATATGCCGAAACTTTTAAAGATTTTAAAACATATGCAGTAAAAAGAGAGTTCTTAAAAAATATTGAAGAGTTTAAAAATGAATATTTTGGGAAATCTATTCATGATGTAAATGGGGGATTACGAGCTACAATATTTCTTAATACTCTTGAAAAAGAAGAAAATAAATTTACAGAAAGAACATTAAAGTAATTGAAAAGAAATAATGATAGTATTTCAGAAAAATTACTAAGAAATACTAAGGTTGTTAAGAAATGTTAAGGTTTAAATAAAAATATCCTAACTTTTTTAACTCCCTAAAAGGATCCGTCCTTTTCGGCTACCCTAAAAAAGACTATTCGGCACTTTCGGCAGCCCTAAAAAAAGAATATCCGCAGATTTCGCAGTCCCTAAAAAAGTACTGCGAGTTTTGCGAGGTCTTAAAAAATATCAATATTTATTAGTATATAAAAAAAGTTAATAATAAAATAGCCCCTGCTGGTAACAGGAGCCGTTTGAAGTAAATATATAACCAAGGTTACATATAAACAACCACCAATTGTATTATATCACACCTTGGTTATTTTATAAAGGAGTGTGACTATATGAAGAATCCAAATGGTTTTGGAACTGTCTATAAAGTTACTGGAAATAGGCGTAAACCTTGGAGAGCTATTAAAACAATAGGTTTTGATATTTGCAAAGGTAGGCAAATTAGAAAAACAGTTGGATATTTTGAAACTAGAAAAGAAGCACTAGAAAGCCTTATAACTTTTAAATTTGATCCATATAATATTGAGGTTGAAAATTTAACTATAGATGATATTTATAATAGATGGAAAGAGATGCACTTTAAAAAACTCTCAAAGCTCTCACAGAGCAATTATGAAAGCAACTATACACATTTTAAACCTTTGAAAGATAGAAAAATAGCAGAACTCAAAACAATCCATCTTCAGGAGTTCATGAATAATCTTGAGCTTTCAGAATCTAGTAAAAGAAATATAAAAAGGATGCTCAACCAATTATTTAAGTATGCATTAAAATATGATATAATAGAAAAGGATTATACCCAGTTTATAGAGCTGGGAAAGGTTGAAAAGATACTTGAAAGAAAAATTTTTACTGATGAGGAAATATCAAAACTCTGGAAATATAAAGAATTAGAATGGGTAGATACAATCTTAATTATGATATATACTGGTATGAGAGTGGGAGAACTTCTGACTATCAAAAATCAGGATATAGACCTTGAGAATAGAACTATCAGAGGTGGAATAAAAACAGAAGCAGGAAAGAATAGACTTATTCCAATTAATATGAAAATATTGCCATTCATCAAAGCCAGAATGTCTCCAAGTAATGAATATCTTATTTTGAGCAGAAAGGAAAAGAATTTATCCTACTCATCATATATAACATATTTTAGAAAATTAATGAAAAAATTAGATATGGAACACACTATTCACGATTGCAGACATACTTTTGCAAGTTTATTGAGTAATGCTGATGCAAACAAAGTATCTATAGCTAAAATTATTGGGCACAGTAATTATGATATGACTGAAAAGATTTATACTCATAAAGATATTGAGGAACTAAAAAAAGCCATAGATTTAATTTAATATTTGGGTACTTTTTGGGTGCAACCTATAAAATTTTATACGATTTTATAAGACTTTATATGATTTATCTGTTAATTAAAAACTAGAAAACACCGTATTTTCTAGCTTTTCAGCATTTAACCCCTAAATTACCTTAATTTATATCTTTTTGCAAGTTTTCTTCATAAGGTTTGAACATGAATGAAATATTTTTTTATTGCTTTTTTTTAGAATTTATTGTATATAATATCTATATGTTATCTAATACTTTATCTCTAATTTTTATAATGAATATATAAATCTAACTGTATATTCACAGAAATTTTATTAATTTTAGAAAATTATTATATAATAATATTAAAGCTTTAAAGAAAAATTTTATAAATTATTTCTTCA
>ENA-OWPJ01000410-OWPJ01000410.1-human-gut-metagenome-genome-assembly--contig:-NODE-410-length-45462-cov-4.31768_pt1 | contig 45462 bp, 50 predicted proteins | sample MGYA00248264_ERZ651846 | MGnify/ENA primary metagenome ERZ651846 (study PRJEB26924, sample SAMEA4378271) | human gut metagenome | biome: human gut; feature: human-associated habitat; material: faeces...
ATAATATCGATATTTTTTTGCAATAATTATGTTGCATAATCAGACTATCTCATTGATGTATGCTTCTCCATAGTCAATGAAACAGATATCCCCAACACGTATGGACAATCCCATTTCTATACAGTTATTAAAATGTCTACGTATTCTTAAATTCTGATCACTGATCATTCGTGGAATAGCTTCCTTCACGGGCAAAGTCTGATAATCGGCACTTTTCTCTTCCACATACAAATCCCACAGCTTATTCCAATGTTTACTATTGGATACACTTTGTTCTTTATACTCATCTTCTAAAATTTCATATAATTGTTTTACTTCCATCTGCATTACCTCCTGTGATTGTAAGGATACAACAAATGTAAGCGTTTGTCACAAAAATGAAAAATAATTATATTTTTTCGTGAAAAATGATGATTTACTTTAAGTTTTTTTCCATTTTCCACACAGTGCACAAACAAAAAGACCAATCAGGTTTTCCCTTGATTGATCTGTTTTACATCATAATTAATTCATCTTTTTCTTTCATCATCATGAAAAACAAAAAGCATATAGATAAGTATAATGGTTTTATTTCACTTTCACAAATATAACTTTCCTGATTTTCCTGTATGACAATCATCTGATTTTCATATCTGATCAAACAGCCAGTTACTGTCTGTTTCAGATATATCTTTAAACCATCCAGATGTAATATCAGACTTTCCTGCTTATCATCATATATTGCTTTTCCACGATACTGATCATTTTTATAATGATAAATAATACCATCTTTTGTTTCTTCAATATATCCATACCCAATCTGTGTATTGCCTTTGGTCATTTCTAAACGTGTAAATTTCTTATGCAGAACATATACCATATGACCATTTGTATCCAGCATTTGCCAGCGTTGATATTTCTTTCTCCAGATATACTTCACGTTTTATCACTTCTTTTATATAATCAGATAAGCAATACCGCCAATCACACCTGCCACAATCATAACGGTTGTTGGACTTGGTTTCCATTTTCTTAATACGAAAACACATACCGCAAAAATCACAACTGCCAAAATATCTGTTTTCTCAAGCATAATTCCACTTTCTCCCCAGAATGCCAGGATTCCAATAGAAATACCTGCTGCCGCAATCAATGAAACAACGGCTGGACGAAGTCCCTGTAACACTCCTTGAATAATTTTTAAATCACTATATTTGTAATATAAATAACCTAACAACAACATTAACACGATGGATGGGAATACACATCCGATTGTTGCGACGATTGCGCCGGGAAATCCAGCCACCTGAATACCAACAAATGTCGCAGAATTTATCGCAATCGGTCCTGGTGTCATCTGTGAAATCGTAATGATATCACTGAACTCTGTCATCGTCAGCCAGTTATGAATACTGACAACCTGATTTTGAATCAAAGGCATTGCCGCATAGCCGCCACCTACAGAAAATAATCCAATCTGTAGAAAGCTCCAGAATAATTGTAAAAATATCATAATTCAGCATCCTCCTTTGTTTCATCTTTCTCCATAGGTTCCTCCTTGTGAAGATGATGATCAATTACCATTTGCAATACACCCAATGCTCCACAAGCAAGTACGATCACGATAACATTTACCCCAAAGAAATAATTCGCAATAAATGCGCCAAACATAACAATTGTTGGAATCACTTGTTTTTCCTTTAAAACACCTGAACCCATTGTCCAAACAACATCACATATAACAGCCGCAACAGCAGACTGCATGGCCTTCAAAACAGCATTCACCACAACATTATCACGGAACGCCGCATATCCAATAGATATCACAGATAAGATAATCAATGGTGGTAAGACGGTTCCCAATACTGTAATCATAGCTCCTTTGATACCTGCAATACGATATCCTAATAAAATAGAAGCATTTACTGCGACAGCACCTGGTGCACTTTGCGCAATTGCTGCTAAATTTAACATTTCTGTTTCATCAATCCAATCTAAATCATCCACAAACTTTTTCTTCATCAGTGGAATAATGACATATCCTCCACCAAATGTGAATGCACTTAAATAGAACGTTGAAGTAAATAATTTTTCATATGTTTTCCAACCCTTCTTCATAACATCATCTCCATTTCTCTCTTTTACTTGTATTATAATCGTTGCATCATCATAAGTAAAATATTATAATTAAATAGTAATTATATCATTTTACTTATGATAGGAGGCACATATGAATATTCGTCATTTACGTATCTTTCTTACTGTCTGTGAAAGTGGCAGTATGACACAAGCCGCAAAGCAATTGTATATCTCACAACCATCGATATCTCTTGCGATATCAGAATTGGAAGATTATTATGGTATTCTTCTATTTGACCGTATTTCACAACGTTTATATATTACACAGGCAGGCGAAAAATTTCGCCAATATGCCCAGCATGTCATTCAGTTATTGGATGAAATGGAAAGCAATATCAAAACTTGGGACCATACTGGTACCATTCGCATTGGTGCCAGTGTAACCATAGGCAATTATTTTATGCCTGAGATCATCTCTACCTTTAAACAGCGTTTCCCTGATTTAGAAATCACATTGCAAATCAATAATTCCGATAACATCAAAGCTATGGTATTAGAAAACAAGATTGATGTTGGATATGTAGAAGGCAACGTTCGTGATGAATATCTGGAACGCATCACCTTATTAGAAGATTATCTGACTTTGATCTGCGCCACTAATCATCCTTGGACGAAGAAAGCTAAAATTTCTCCAACTGAACTAGAAAAAGAAAAATTCCTACTTCGTGAAGTAGGAAGTGCTGGAAGGGAATTATTTGATTCCTATGCACAATTACATGCGTTATCTATTACACCTGTGTGGGAAAGTACATCTTCTCAAGCCCTCATTCGTGGGGTAGAAAAAAATCTTGGGGTATCCATACTCCCATATCTGCTTGTGAAGGATGCCATTGATGAAGGAAAAATCGCTTCTGTACAGCTGGAAGATGGAGAATTATCCAGAAGCTTTTCCATCATTTATCATCGCAATAAATTTCTGCCAGAAACTTTTCATGATCTTGTGGAAATCTCAAAGGATTTCTCTAAAACCATTCGATATCAATAAACCTAATGATCTATTTATCTTATTCATAACACAAACAGACGCTTGAAAAAGAGTCTGTTTTTTTATAATATTCTAATTTTAAGTCCCGTTACTCTCGAAGACATAACTTAATAAGTCAGCATCAGGACTAACTCTTTGGTCATATTTTAATTCAGAACTAACAAAATTAAATCTGTTTCTGTTTTCCATACCATTGCACATACAAAAAGAGAAACAAATTATACATCTGTTTCTCCTATTTTTGAATATCATTCTGTATTTCTTTTTGTGATTTCTTTTTATATATCATATGATATAACTGTAAACAACGTTTTTTTATTCCTTTGATAATTGATAATATAGGATGAAACTGTTTTGATATCATACCACTTGTTTCAATAAACAGTTCTACCACAATGGCAATAATAAATAACACCAAAAATCCAGTGCCTTTATTCACAAGATATAAATATGCGGTAAATCCAAACAGTGCTGTAACAATATATAGAATCAATACTGTATTTCGATGACCAAATCGCTGCATCAATAAGTGATGCAAGTGCTTTTTATCTGCTTCATTGAATTTATGACCGCTTAGTTTTCGTCTTAATATAGCACCCAGCGTATCCACAATTGGTACTGCCAGCAAAAGAATTGGTAATGCAAGTGTCATAATCGTAGAGCTTTTGAATCCAAGCAATGATATTGCGGAAATAATAAAGCCCAAAAACAATGCACCACAATCCCCCATAAATATACTGGCTGGATGTAAGTTGTAAAACAGAAAGCCAAGAATAGAACCCGCAAGCAATAAGGACATCGTTTCAATATCCAGTCTTGCTTCTACCACTGACATACAGGCAATTACCACAAGGATAATCGCACAGATACCACCAGATAACCCATCTAATCCATCAATCAGATTAACAGCATTGGTAATACCAATAATCCATACAAATGTCACAATAAAGGAAATAATTCCCATATCAATTGTAATACCAAATGGTAAACGTATGACATCTAAACTTACTTTTCCCACAACCATTAATACAATGGCAGCCAGACATTCGATTGCCAATTTGTATTTTGGTTTGAGATCCACCATATCATCAATCAGTCCGCCAAGGAACATGATGGTTCCACCGATGAGGATTCCATTGATTGTTGCATCTGTCTTCATAAAACACGCCATACACACGATGAAAGATACATAGATGGCTACACCGCCAATTCTTACGATTTTTCCACTATGTACCGTTCGTTCATTCATTTGAGCATATATCTCTAATTTAACCGCAATCACTTTAAGAATGGGTGTAATCAGTGCAGACATGGTTAATGGAATCAACAGATATTTCAGCCAATCCATAGATCCACCTCGCTTTTTTTATCTTACCATATGAAGGTTTTCTAACAGAATACCAGTACCTTCCGCTACACAGCGAAGTGCATTTTCTGCCACATATACTGGAATATGTAATTCATTACGCAACAATTCATCAATGCCATGAAGCAATGCTCCACCACCTGTTAATACAATACCTCTTGTGACGATATCACTTGCAAGTTCTGGAGGTGTCTGTTCCAGAACTGTTTTACATGCACGTACAACATCCTGTAAACTTTCACGCATACTTCCTTCGATTTCATCACTGTTTAAGGAAATGGTTGTAGGCAGACCGCTTACTAAATCACGTCCACTGACTTCCATTGTTTCATGAATACTGCCTTTCCATGCAGTACCGATATTTTTCTTAACTTCTTCTGCTGTACGATCACCGATCAACAGTTTCTTTTCTTCTTTTACAAATTTGATGATATCACGATCCAGTGTATCACCTGCGATTTTTAATGAGGTACTTGATACAATTTCACCAAGGGAAATAACAGCGACATCGGTAGTACCACCACCTATATCCAATACCATACATCCACTAGGCTTTCCAATATCCAATCCAGCTCCAACAGCTGCAACTTTTGGTTCTTCTTCGATATAAACCTTCTTTGCACCTGCACGATATGCTGCATCACGAATTGCATTTCTTTCCACACTTGTAATATTACTTGGGCAACAGATTAGAATAGTAGGACGTTTAAACATTCCTTTGATTGCCAGCTTCTTGAAGAAGAAGTTCAGCATAATTTCTGTTACTTCAAAATCTGCGATAACTCCATCCTTTAATGGACGAATAGCAAGTACTCTGCCTGGTGTTCTACCAAGCATATCTTTCGCTTCCTGTCCTGCAGCAAGACATTTTTTTGTTTCTGCATCTATTGCTACAACGCTAGGTTCGTCAATAACGATTCCTTCGCCTTTTACGTACATCAATAAATTTGCCGTTCCTAAGTCGATTCCAACTTCTTTTGAAAACATGTATTCTCTACCTCCGTTTCGCGCATGTACATTATATCATAATTTTTCAATTTAAAAAGACTTAACCTAACGTTTCTTAAGGAACCTTAAGAATTGTTTTTTATAAGAAAATAGTACCTGTTATCGGTACTATTTGATTTCTTCTATGGTTTTGTCATAGATTGTTTCTGGATCAATGATCGCTCCTGTTTTGGTCGTCACAATATGTAAGTGGTTTCCCAGATCTTTATTGTAGATATTCGCACCGGCTTTACCAATCACAGCGCCTTGTTTTACTTCATCGCCCTGTTTCAAACCAGTTTCACCAAGACTTTGATATGTGATATCTAAATCATCTGTTGTAATCGTCACACTCTTACCAAAAACAGAATCATCTTTTACTTCACTCACTTTGCCAGAAAAGCATGCTGTTACATCAAATGCCTGATTATCAAGTGCATAATCCATGCCCTGATTGCCACGGAATACACCTTCAAATTCTGTAATGCTGTCAACCTCGCCTTCACTTCCATCAAAGTAATCTAATACCACTTTCGCATCTACCTGAAATGGCTTTTTCGCTTTTTCTTTGGCAGCATTAGCTGGCAGGGTTAATACAGGTACATCATCTTCATTGAATACTGCTGTATCCTTTTCTTTATTCAATGTGTATTCATAACTCAAAAAGGCAACAGCTACCACAAGTAATGCAGATAAACCTACGATCATTTTTCGCTTTGGAAACTTCTTTTTCTTTGTATAACTATACATTTCATCACCTCTATTGGTGAGTATACCCTTGATGAAATGCTTTATACACGTTAATTTTCCACTTTATTCCAACGGCTTGCTGGATAGTTTTTTGCGATATTCACTTGGCGAAATGCCAAAGCTTTTCTTAAATACCTTATTAAAGTAGAATTGATCATCAATTCCCACCTGCATAGCAACATCTTTGATCATATAATTATCATCCTTTAAAAGCTCTTTGGCTTTCTTCATCTTACGCTCATTGATAAAGCCAATCAGATTCATGCCTGTTTCATTTTTAAAGGTACGGCTCAGATAGCTTTCACTCATACCAAATGCTTCCGCAATCATCTTTAGCGTTACTTTCTGTGCAAGATGTTCTTCTACATAGGCAATGATCTGCATGATATTCTTCTTATATTTATCCGAACCGGTAGACCACAGCCATTTACATATTTCTTCAAAGGAACGCTCTACATTATCACAAAGCCGGTCAAAGGTTTCACTAGCATAGATATGGCGATGTAAAAGATCAAATGGATATACTTCTTTCATTCCTTTCACAATCTCATTTCCTTCGATATTATTCAAAATAAATATAATATATTCTTTGACAGAATAAGGTGCAATCCGGTGCACCTTCATATAATGAAGTGTTTTTTGTACGAGTGCATTAACCTGTTCGATATCTTTTGATGATATAGCCGCAAAGATATTGGTATGAAAATCAATCTGATTCATATCTAAATCTTCAAAATCAATGGATTCTTCACTTAATAACAATGTGCCTTCTCCCTCATAAAAACGTTTTTCATGTGAGGACAAGATATCCAGATAGCTCTGATAGAAAGTGGAGATATCTTTTTCTTTTGGGGATACGATAACGGATAATGGCAAGTCCAGATATTGGGATATATTACGGATAATGCTGTTACAAATATTCAACACACGTATTTTTTCTTCTCCATGAAACATCAAAACACCAGAGTGATTGCTTAAAAAGATCATCAGGTATGGCATGGAAAAGGGAATCGTTTCTTTGATTAAATCCTGTAAATTCTGTTTCAGCTTGGTATGATCACGTACTTTGTTTTCATAAAGGATATTGATATTGTCTATACGGAAGTATGCCATTTGATAATCTTTATGATATGGTGTAAACACTGGCTGTTGCAGGGTTGCTAAGAATTCTTCTTCCTCCATCACATGTTCGTTTTTCCTTAAAATCATACATTGTCGCAGCTGCATCAACGCCTGATCTTCTTCTTGTGAGATATTCGCATGTTGAGATTCACAGTTTTCTTTGACCTGTTCGATAATGGTTTCTAGTTCTTTTTCTTCTAGTGTAACTTTTAATAAATAATCAAATGCACCGGCTTTCATCGCATCACGCACCAATTCAAAATCGGAATAATTGCTTAATGCAATCACTTGTGTATTGGTATTTTCACTTCTAATCTTTGTGATTAGTTCAATGCCATCCATTTTCGGCATCTTTAAATCTGTAATCACTATTTCCGGGTGTGCTGCACAATAGATATCATAAGCTTCCTGCCCGTCTTTGGCGAGTGCAATCACTTCACAATCTAATGCTTTCCAATCAATCATATTTTTCAACGTGATACGAATAAGATTTTCATCATCTGCAATCAATACCTTATACATGCCTATGCCCTCCTATTTATCAATTTTCCAGCGGCAGCAGCAACGTTGTGATTGTGCCAACATCAATCACGCTTTCAACTTTCATAGAATATGTATCTCCATACATTAACTGAATACGTTCCTGTATGTTTTTCATACCGATACTAGATAATTTCTTGTTGCTGGATACTGAATCTTCTACACAAAACCCTTTCCCGTTATCCCCTATTTCTATGCAAAGATAGCCATTTTTTTCTCTTGCGCGGATGGTTAGTATTTGATGTTCGCGATCTTCTTCAAATGCATGCAAAATACTGTTTTCCACAATTGGCTGTAATAAAAATTTTAAAATCTTTTTTTGTTTGATATTTTCATCTATATTATATACCGTTTCAAATAAATCGCCATATCGAAGTTTTTGAATAATGATATAATTTTTTACATTTTCTATTTCTTCCTGTACACTTACCATTTCATTACTATCCACGATGGTATTGCGAAGCAGTTTCGCAAGCGCATTGATGCCCTCACTTACCGGCTTGTCCTCATTCAAAATCGCCAGATATCGTAAAGTATTTAACGTATTAAACAGAAAATGAGGATTGATCTGTGCCTGTAACAGCTGTATTTGGGTTTCTCTTCGCTGCTCTTGTTCTCTTTGCACAGTCGTTAATAATTCTTCAATTCTTGTTAACAGATCATTGAATGTAGTACTCAAATGATGTAATTCATCTCTTCCTCCATCCTTGATTTTGATGGTTTCCAGATTATCTTCTCGAAAATCCTGCATAGAGGACAACATCGCATTGATTGGATCATGCATACTGTGATATGTCAAACTTGCACACAACAACAATACAATCATGGCAATCAAGCAATATACTAGTATCAGATTTCTAAAGTTGTGAATCTCTTCAAAAACATGATCACTGCTGACCATATCCATGATTTTCCAATCCATGCCTTCAATTTGGCGCAATGTCACAATATATTCCATATGATTTATTTTTGCCATTTGATCATCTATCTGAATTTTCATCTGATAAGGCAGACTGCTTTGTCCAAAAAGGATACAATCATTTTCATCTAATATCTGGATTGCATTGGTTTTACTGTTTTTTTCAGTAAACAAAGGCGCAAATACTTCTTTTGGAAAATATGCATATACACTGCCAATCAAGGTATCATCTTCTATAATCGTACTGATATACAACATTTTATCGATATCATGTTCATAATACCAGCCCTGCTTATGTTGATGAAGCAGATTAGAAATACCATTAGACTGACCACTTTCACCAATCAGTTCTCCCTGGCGATTATACAACTGGATCAAAGTGCTTTCCATATTGTTGCGGGATCGCTCCATAATCTGTTTCTGTGCATCTGTTATGGTCTTATTTTGTATTATCTGGATACATGAATTTTTTTCACTGAAATTATCCACCTTGCTTTTTAAACGTTCAGCATTTAAAGACAGATTTTCTTCTGCCATGGTAATGAGCTGGATACTTGCCTGTTCACTTTTCTGAAGCAGCACAGACCTGCTAAAGGAATAGTAAAACATAAAACATATCAACATAAGAATGCTTGGCAATATCGCAAAGCCAAACAAACGCTGCTTTATGCTGAATCGTCGTATCCAGTCATTAAATCGTTTGAGATAAAATGTTTTCATTTAAAATCCCATGGATAACGACAATAAAAATTGTCCACAAAGATATGCTAATGCCATGGATAACAGCAACAGCAGCATCTGTGTTTTACCCGGCTTACTAACATTTGTGAATTTTTGAAATTGTACATTAGATAATGCCCAAAAGCTTAAACAAAAACATATGAGGTAAACGCTAAGACGTACGAGAAAATAAATCATAGGAAGGTCCTCCATCTTTTAATTATTATTATACGGTCTGAAATGCCAAATGTAAAATAACATCTTTATTTTTTTCAATTTTCTGCGGTTTTTACCAAAAAAAAGATTCATTACTTCTGAATGATATTTACATTGGTTTTAGATTTTTGTTTAATCGTTCCACCATCCATTTGATACGATGCTTGCGCCCTGTTTCTGTTTTAGCGTCAAGATAAGCCTTTGTATATGTCTTTTTCACAGATGGTGACATTGCCATAAAATTCGTATAGGCAGGTTCATATGCTTTTAATATATCCGCAAGCGAAGTGATTTGTTGCTCTGTCACTGGTGGTGCTTTGGGACGATCCCATTGACCATTCTGCTTTGCCTCTTCTACTTTTGCTTTTCCTTGTGCTGTCATCTTTCCTTGTTTTTCAAGCTCCATGACGATTTTTTTATTTTTATCTGACCATTTGCTGTTTGATCGCCGGATAGAAAAATATTTCTTATATGATGTATCATCAATGCGCTGCATCACACCATCAATCCATCCAAAACACAATGCTTCTTCCAATGCCTCTTTACTGCTTATTGTCTTTGGACCATTTTTCTTCCCAAATAACAGCCATACACCATGTTTTGATGTACCGTATTCTTCCAGCCATAAGCGAAATTCTGCCCTACTAGAAAATGTTAATATTTCATCCATCTTTTTACCTCCATCATGCTCCTACATTCATCGTACCATATCCTATAAGAAAAAGAAGCATCTTGTGCTTCTAATGTTCTTTATGAAAATAAATAGAGCTGCTGCTTAAGATTAACAGGAATAAAAATCCTGTCTGAACCCAATAAACAGTATAATCTAAAATTCCATGAATCAACACTGTCAGAATACATGCGACAATCAAAGAGAATAAACGCATATCGATTCTTCTTTGAAATAAACGCCATACCTGTTTCAGATTGCTTCCTAAATATACCGCAAATATCGCAACACCAATCACTCCATGACTTAAGAACGGATCAAGATATACACTGTGTGCATGCTGGGTTGGATGTCCATGATATAATGGATAGATATGATAATATGTTAACGGTCCTTCTCCTAACAACGGATGTGCCTGTATCCCTTTCCAAGCTGTCTGCCATATATTTGCACGTTTTAGAAAATCAGTAAAAATACTGGTACGCTGTAAGATATCCGGTTTGAGTAATAATGCGATGCCACCTGCACCAAGGGTTCCCATGGTTGTGCCAAAATATCCCATGCGCTTATTGATCAAAAACATAAATGGAATGGTAACCACAAATGGTACCCACGCTGTTCGACATCCTGTCAGATATAGCGCAAACAGATTACAAACGATTGTCACGATATAGAATACAATACGACGCATGGTTTTTACCTGCATCATCTTATAAACACAAATCAATACCAGAAATTCAATCATCATCGCATAATAATTGGCATTAAAGAAAGTTGAATTGATACGATCTTTTGGATTATCTTCCACACGAAGTTCTAAAAAGCTGTAATCCAGACGATGAATAATTCTAAAATATTCCATCAATGCCCAGGCAAAACAGAATAAGGATATGATACAACAAGCATCCAGCAATAATTCAAATAAACGCTTGTTGATGATTGTACGATAATAGAAAATAAACAACAGCAATAATAAAATACCAATTGCACAAACACCGCCTAAATAGTTGCCATTCACAAATGCAACAAGCGATGTCAGTAAACAAAAGCCTATGGCCCATTTACTGCGGGGTACTTCATTTATGATATTTTTCCACCGTTTTTTTACCAACAGATATACCAGTGTACATGCAATGGCAATCAAACAACAATAGAATGGAAGAAAAATGGAACACACAACAAACATGATGATGTATTCATCTAACGTAAAACCATCCAGTTTTCGATGTAAAAAGGCTTTTAGTCTTTCCATAACCATCCTCCGATCCTTTATTGCTCTCCCATTATACCATTATGTAAAAAAAATAACAATTTCTACAGCGCAGTCTTACAAAATTGATATAAAGGCTGTAGAAACCGTCATTTTTAGGAGTGAATTAATATCTCTTTTTAATATCCAGGGTTTCCAGAAATTCATACAAGGGAACACTTTCATCTTTTAAAGCATCCAATATGCCATATGGATCTTCGATTTTCACATGATTGACTCTCAACATCTGTATTAGATTACAAATATCTTTACGATCATGTCTGCCATTAAGAGTTGCCCCGCCAAAACCACTTGGCATAATGATCCCATTATCAATAGGATCAATATATAAAGGCAGCTTTTCATTTCCAATATAGAGTGTTAAACGATACGTATACCAAGAATATCCCAGCATGCCACTCGCATGACACATCGCATCAAATACCCCTTTTTGTATATTCTGAAACGGTATTACACGTAAAAAAGGTTCTATAGTATCGTTGCACAATATGTAGCCAATAACTTTCCATTTCTTCATCAAAGGATAGGATGGAAGGATTTTCATACTGTGTTCATCAATATCAGATATCTGACTTTCTGCGACAAACATAGGCAGCCATAAGATGACCAAAAAGATTGTAAAAAACAATATACACAGAGAAACATTAAAATGAAAGCCATATTCTTCAAGTCCAAGCAATGCTCTTGATATCAATAATCCAAATACAATGCCAAACGCTGAAATCGCTAAAATCAACATAATGATCCGTTTACGATTCCATACGATTATTTTTTGAAATCTACGTTTTTCCATTGTATCACCTGTCCTTTTTAATAACGAATTTTTATATCAAGACTTTCCAAATAATCATATATCACAATCTCTGTGTTTTCTAACGCTTCTATCATATGATAGGGATCTTCGATTTTTACCTGATTGACCTCAAAGAATTTCATAATATTGCAGATATCTTCTCTGCTCTTTAAACCATCAAAGATGAAGCCACCTCTGCCACCGGGAATAAAGATACCATTATCCATGGGGTTGATCACAACCACAATATCACGATTATCTAAATAAAGCGTCAATACATAAGTATAGTTGTGAAATCCCCATCCTGCATAGCGACGATCCACACTGAATTCTCCATAATAGATAGCAGATAAAGGGATTGTTTCCACAAACGCTGAAATATCATCTCTGCACAGGATATGCATGATCAGTTTCCATTTCATAGCGATGGGATAAGGAGGGATGACTTTGATTCGGTTTTCATCAATATCATAAATCTGTCCAACGGGCATCCATAAGGGCGTACACAAAAATATCACCATGACCACAAACAACACAATCATGAATGCCATATTCCAATGAGAATATTCTTTTGTTGTAATGGATATCGCCTGAGCACAGCTGACACCAAGCAATGTTCCACAAAAGATTTCAATCAACAGTTGTGATATGATTTTTTTCCTGTTTATATTTAATTTTTTAAACAATCGCTTGTTTTCTGACATCCAATCATTCCTCTTTCGTTTTTATCAGCTTCTAATAGCGAATCTTGATATGCAGACTTTCCAAATAATCATACATCACGATATCCGGATTTTTTAATGCGTCAATCATATAGTAAGGATCATCAATTTTTATCTGATGTATCTCAAAGAATTTCATAATATTACAAATATCTTCTCTGCTTTTATATCCACTAAATACAAAGCCGCCTCTACCCGCAGGCAACAATACTCCATTGTCCATCGGATTGATGGCAAGTTTTACCTCGTGATCTTTTTGGTAAAGTGTTAAAAGATACGTATATCGGGAATAGGCCCAGGAACCTGCATGGCGGTCCACACTAAATTTTCCACCTGTAAATGATGATAACGGCATCGTTTCTATAAATGGAAAAATATCATTTTTACATAAAACATACAGGATAATTTTCCATCTTGTGCTGATATGATATTGCGGAATAACCTTGATATTATCATCATTGATATCATACACCTGCCCTTGCGGCATCCATAAAGGTGTCCACAAAAACACGAGCATACATACAAAGATAATAATCAATAATGGCATATTTACATCTGCTTCATCCACAATGGAAACAGAAGTAATCGCCTGATGACATACAGAGCCAAGGATTACTCCCAGAAAAACTTCTGTGATTAATTGGAAAAGAATCTGTTTTCTACCTACATTTAATTTTTTAAACATCATTCTATCTTCTGACATAGCCATCATCCTTTCTAACCATATCATACCCCAATTCTGAATGAATGTATGGATATTTGCAAATGTGGTTTAATTTTCAACATCATCGGTATTCAAAAAGGACACCGCTGTAGTAAAGATTCCATGTTGATCATCCACTTCACATAAAAGTTCTCCATGATATTTCTTCGCAATGCCTTCGATATTCTGCATACCAAAACCATGAGCGAAACGATCAGGCTTGCTACTTCCCTGTACAACTTCTTTTTCTATCGTACTATTTTTCATCTTCCAGATAATTTTATCATTTAAAATGCGCATACGAAGTAAAATAAAACGTTGTTCACATTTGATACAGCTCTCATATGCATTATCCAGTAAGTTACAAAGCACGGCACAGATATCCACAGCATCCATAAAGTCATAATGAATGTCTTCACTTTCTATATTACACTGAATATTTGCTTCTTTAAATTTTGGATGATATAACTGTAACACTTTATCAATCAGCACATCCCCTGTTTTTTGATACTGCAGCAGCTCTTCACTTTTTTCATAAATCTCTTTACGATAGTGTTCAATCTTTTCATTCTCACTACCCATCTGATCCAACATATCCAAATGCTTTTTTAAATCATGCATATTCTTCATGATAAACTCATTTTCTTTTTGTATGGCTTCATATCGTTCTTTATTTCCCACCATGGTATGTGCTTTTTCCATAGCCAGTATTTCTTTTTCCTTACTGACTTCCATACAAAAACAGATACGATAAAAGGAAGATACCAACATGAACAACAACTGGGTTGCCATCAGGATGATATCCTGATCAATATATTGATGATGTGTAAAATACACAAGAATGAACAAATAGCTGATAACCGCAAATATGACAGGATATATATACATCTGATCATATCGTTTTTGGCGATGACTGCAGATTGCCAGTTGACATAAAAAAGCACTTCCCAATATAAATAAATCATCATGAAATGCATAAGAATACAAGATTTCATGTGATCCCATATACACTCCAACCAGCTGATATGCAAAGACAGCGACAAGATAAGATCCCAGTAACCATCCTGTTGTTTTTATAAAATCTTCTTCTTTTCGATAAATCAAGGATGCCACAATAATCATCACAAAACATAAGATGTGATACGCCAATGCGTTTAATAAAATACTTGATAAAAAACAAACGACATAGATAATCAAAAACTTTTGAATCCTGGTGTATAAGGAACGATATCCACTTGTCATAATTTCATGAAACTGGTATACCTGTACTAGAATTAACGCAATTTCCATACCTAATACAAGATAGTTCATAAACTTTTCTCCTGATAGGCAAACCATTTTCGATTAATTTCTTCCACTCTTCTTCTCGCAAGTGGTAATGTCTGTCCATTCTCCAACTGAATGATTTCTTTTTGTATCATTTTTATATGTTTTAAATGCACCAAAATCCCCTTATAACACTCACAAAACATGGAAGCATCCAGCTGTTCCACCCATGTCCCAAAAGATTCTTTACTGATAAATGCTTCACTTCTTGTGTGGATACAGACCTTTCTGCCATAAGATTCAATATAATAGATATCTGAGCGGCGGATCCTTTGTGAAGTCGCACCATCTCTTGCGATGATATAAGAACCATGATCATACAACGATAATACTTCATCCAGCTCACTAAATAACAATGACTTTGCGACTGGCTTCAACAAATATCTTGCGGCCTGTATCTTGTAGCCTTCCATGCTATATTTTAGATAGGAGGTAATTACCACAATAATCATATCTGGTTCATGTATTCTTAATTTCTTTGCGATATCGATTCCATTTTCATTTCCTACTTCGATATCCAGAAACAATACATCATATTTTGTTTTCGATTTTAACAGAGATGTCCCATCATGAAAGACATCAAATCGATTGATTTCCATTTCTCTACAGTCAAAATATTCTTCGACCATGCATTTTGTATCCTGTGCACAAATTGCGTCATCATCTAAAATACAGATGTTTAACATGTCTGATCCCCTCGCTTTTCTGTTTTTTCATTATACCATGTCATAGATACGTTTTGTATCAGTTTTTGTATAGATGGTTATTGATTCCATAAAAAAACAAACCATATGCCCTTTTGGGCATATGGCCTAGTTAAACTTATTCAATTCTGTTGTTTTATCAGATACCTGAATTTCCAATGCTTCCTGTTCTTTCTTCAGGTTATCTAATTCATCTTTTGCGTCACTGATTGCTTTATCAAGTGATTTTACTTTTTCCGCGTATTTTGTATTTTCTGTTTCAAATTCAGTAGAGATGCTAGAAGCAGCCTGTTGTTTTTCCTGCATATCTTTCTGTGCAGCATCTAACGCTGCTTTATTTTCCTCAGTTGGATTTGCATCATAATTTGCTTGTGCATCTGTATAAGCCTTTTCTGCTGCTGCCTGATTGTTTTTCGCAGCCTGTGCTTCCTGACTTAATGTACTTACCTGATTCAGATAATTTGATTTATTTGTATTCGCTTCATCCAATGCTTTCTGTGCTGCCGCAACTTCATTTTTCTTAGAAGCCAGCTGATCTTCTAATGCTTTTAACTCACCACTGACCTTTGCCTTTTCCGCACTGTTATCGGTGATATTCGCATCAGATTTACCATCATTTTCATTTGTTTTATCATCATCAGTTTTTGGAGTATCTGTAGTAGGCTTGTTGGTTTCTGTAACTTTTGGATCATCTTTTTTCTTATCACTATCACCAGACAAGAATTTGCCAAGTGCATATTTCACACCAAAACCACCAGCTACTAATAGCAACACAACGACAACACCAATAATAACATACGTAATTATCTTATTCATTTTCTGATCTGCTTCAGGGTTTTTATCTTTTTTTGATTTAGATTTCTTTCGTCTTGGAAGATCATCATCTTCCTCCTCTTCTTCATCCTCATCATAATCGTCATGAAGATCACTAAAAACCTGTGTATGTGAAGAATTATCCATTTCTTCTTCCTCTTCCTCATAATCAGGTTCTTCATATTCCTCTTCTTCTACTTCTTCACTTTGGAAAGTAGCTTTTGGTTTACTATCCATAATAACCAAAGTCTTATCATAAGCACTATCGCCATCAAAACCGACTCTTGTCTTGGTTAAATCATCATCGGCCTGAATATCAGGAATTCCACTTGTCTTTGGCAATGGCTGCGTATCATCTGCTTTTAAAGTTGAAAAAGCAAATGTATCTTCTGTTTTTCTTGTACTTTCAGCTTCTGCTTTTTGTTTTTTCAACTCATTGATTTTCTTTTTCAATTCGTTATCCTGACTGTACGCGTTGATCATGTCTGACAAATCATCCTGATTTGCATTGTTTCTTTCGTCTTCTTCATTCCACATAATGAATACCTCCACATCAATATATTCAAACAGCATCTGCTGTAGTCCTAATAATGGAAAGAGTGTTCATAGAAATGAACACTCATATCGAATTATCTGCATCTCAAAGGAGGAGAGAGAAAATTCGTATGTAAGTTCACATACATTACTTTCATTGGCTAGATGAAAATATGCAATCTTACACATAGATTATACCATGGAATTTTCTAATCCGTCATTTTATTTCTTAAAATTTACTTACATTTAGATTAGATTATTTCCTAATATTAGGAAATCCATCCTTTAAGGGAACTTTTACGTACATTAATCATGGCCATATTATAAATATATGGCAATGTAGACAAAAGAACATCTGCGATTAAGCAGATGTCCTGTTTACTTAAATCCTAAGCGCTGATATTGTTCATTTGGTGCATGATTCTCTTTCATTGCTTTAATCATTAATTGTTCCATATAACTTATAATACTGGTATCCTTTATTTCCCTTGTCTGACCATAATCTTCTACAATATCAAATAAATGATCTGTATTTACATATGTTGGATCTTTTACTATCGCATTATGATAAGATGGCACTCAATGCAAAGGATATGGAACATCAGGTAAGAAATGCCCGCATTCTATTTCCTGGGGAATATCTTTACACCACAAAATTTTTAACAACTATCTACATCATTTACATACTATTTGGTATGTAAATCACATATTCGGAAGAAAAATATTATTACTTAGTCCTTAAGCTCAATTACCATATATGAATATTTTGTTACACTTCATCTAGCTTTAGAACATTTGATATCAGAAAAATGTCTTTTGTCTACATCAAATTTAGATAAAAGTTAATAGTAATGTGATTAATTCAGTTGTCTAGACAAAGCCAAAGATCAGATAGAAATTTATTAGAAGTTCTTTTATTTATCAAATAAAAAAGCCATAATTCATAACGCAAAAAAAGACTATCATTTTATATAGTCTTTTCATTTACTCTGTTCACTATGATATTTCAGGAAGAAATGATGTCCCATTTTGTGGTGCTTCCACATGGAAATAATCACAAACACTTGCACCTACATCTGATAGTGTGTGTCGCAAGCCAATACTGCAAGGTGCATGGCCTTTCTTATAAATCAATAATGGTACATTTTCTCTTGTGTGTTTATTATGCCCAATCAAAGGATCATTTCCATGATCTGCCATAACCAATAAAATATCATTTTCGTTTAATTTTTCTAATATCAAGCCAATCTTTTTATCCGCAATCACCAATAAATCTTTATACCATTCCACATTCTGACTATGTCCAGCCAAATCAGTTTCTTGTACATTCGTACAAATAAAGCCATAATCCATATTTGAAAGCTCTGCGATTGTTAAATCTAATACATCACTTGTGTCAACACATGAAACAGATTTTCCTTCATCATTTGCTACGATATCCGCAACCTTGCCAAATAAAGATACGGGAATTCCTGCTTTTGTCAATATCGTTGGTACTTGTACATTCTTATCTACACCATAGCCTAAATGCAGGCACTGATATCCTTGTTCATAAGATTTAGATTTTACCGCATGAATGCCTATGTAATCACTGCCTCTTGTTTCTTCAGCAGCCAAGATATCTTCAATCGTATTTCCAGTGCCACCAAAGACGATTACGCGATTTACAGTAGCGATTTCACGTACTAAACGGGCAATTTCTAATTCTTTTTCAAATGGCATCTGATCTAAAGGTGCAGTACAGTTATATGCCATACCCAAATCTGCATCGATATTATCTGCCACTGTACAATAATGATCCACCAATAAATAGCGTAATTTTCCATTTGTCTTTATTTCTACATCATGGTTTGCTTGAAGTAAATGCTCTGCGATTTCATCTACTTTTTCCTGAAATGGAATTGCTAATGGTTTCTTAGGCTTTGTACCCATAATTTCTTGATGCCCCATAAAGGTATCAGCGCCAAAATGCATTAATTCACTTTTTCCAAAAACTGCCTGATTGGAAAAATGCATATTCTTGCTTTCTTTTCCATATGCATTCATTAACCCTAATTTTTCCAGATTGGGAAGTTTTAAATCTGGATAGGTTTTTAAAATGCTTCCAAACGTTGTGGATACTTCATCTCCTGGTCGTTGTATTTTTGCATCCTTCATTGCTCCCATACCAAAACCATCTAACACAATGACGATAAATCTTTTATTCACAATACTTCCCCCTGACTGGTATACATTCCAACAATTTTAGGTGATCCCTGATGAATTCCTTCAATCAGACAAACATTGCTTCTGGTTACGAAAATCTGAAAACGAAAAGCCATTAATACCGTATCATTTACATTGCATATTTCATTTAATCCAAAATAATAATCAATACTTTCTAATGTAGGAGGTGTAACCTCGACCTCTTTCATTTGTGTATATTTTGTACCTACAAGCGCATGTTTTACATGTGAACGGCGATAGAATCCGCCTCCATAACAATAGGCATTCCCTTCAAAGTTATGTGAAATTTCTGATACATATACCACACAAGGCTTTTCATCACATGCACGATAGGCATGTAATGGTGTAGTCCCACTTAGTCCATGTCCCGGTTCCCCACTTGTGACATGATAAGGTCCCATCTGTTTTAAAGTTTCTACAGAAGTTGTAGAAGGTGCATTGATATTTTCGATTTCAATGCCATGAGATGACAGTATCTCTTTCGCTTTATATAATGTTTCAAAATTAGGTGTAGGATGAATAGATTCTTCTTTTTCATCATATAGGAAACATGGGAAAGATGTTACTCCTCTGATTTTCACATGATCAAGTGCTTTTACTTCTTTGATTAATTCATCTAATTCATTTAGATGAAACCCAGCAGTCTGACCACTATAAATCATGTCATTTTCTCCTACAACTTTTATCAATAATTTCTGAACAATGCCTGCTTTCTTTGCACATTCATTAATATCTTTGATTTTTTCAAGAGAAAATACAGTGAAATAAGTACAATGGTAATTCACCAATGCCTGTAACATAGCTTTTGGAGGCTGAACCAAATGCCCTACATTTGAAATCGGAATATCATGCTTCATCATTACCTGTGCTTCTTTAAAATCAACCACAACTGCCCCATCATATCCTAATTCGACCAGCTTTTTTGCGATATATGGATTTCTTCCTAACTGCTTCAACATAAAATACAAATGGATATTTTGTTTTTTCGCCTCATTTAAAATCTTTTTTGCATTTTCTAACAGCATATCCATATCGATGACATAAGTATCTGGTAAAATCATGCCTGCCTGATGAAGCTGTGTAGCTGTTTCAAGTAATTCTGGGTTGGTTTCAGCTATTTTTTCAAGGAACATGCTTTCACCTTCTTCATACTTTCTGTTAATATACGAATAATTGTATCCGCCCCAGTACGATTTGGATTGATACGAATCATACGATCATCTAGTGTAGGATCTTTCGCTCTAAAAGTTCCTGAAACACGATAGAATAAAGGACACATTTCATATTTTGACTCAGCGCCTACAGGATTGCGTAATGCGCCAAGTTCTTCTGCATATTTCAATACTTCTTTTGCGATTGGTTCTTCAAATTCTACCAATAATACTTTTGATTGTGCATTGGCAAGGAAAGCATCAGCGATACCCTCCACTTCTTTCTTTACGCATAAACGTTCTACAAGCTCTTCATTTACCATAGCCTGAATTGCCAAAGAAACAGGAGCATAAACCAATCCATGCAAAACATCCAATGCTTCCCAACCCTGTGTCTGACTTCCACCAGAATAGTGCTCTTTTACCAAAATATCAATATATGCTTTTTTTCCTACAATACAGCCAATTCCTTCTGGCCCTAATAGTTTAAATGTAGAGAAACATGCTAGATCTGCACCACATTGACTTCCTATTTTTTTCACTTTCATAACGGCATAATTATCATCTGTCACAATGGGAATATCTTTGCACCCTTTAATTGTTTGTACAACTTCTTCCATATTATATCGATCATCCATACTCTGGCGTGTGTATTGTACAAGTGCTCCTTTGATTTCAGGATGTTCTTTCATGACTTTTTTTATATCCTCTAAATCATTAAAATCAGCTTCTATTGTTTGAAGTCCTAACATAGAAATTGTTGTAGTGGTTGTGGAATATACAGGTGCTTTATGAATCAATAAAGTATCATTTGCATGCATTGTGGAAAACAACGCATAACGAATCGCTCCTGTGCCAGAACCTCTTACTAGAATTGCTGCTTCTGCGCCAAAGAAATTGGCAATCGCTTTTTCAGCTTTCAGCGTCGTTTGGGGTTTATTAATGCCTGGCACAACCCCTAAATCTCCGCGTGTCAGGATTTCACTGCCTTTAAATTCTTTTGTAATACAATCTATCATACGAAACTGAAATTGCATTGCTTCTTCCAGTGTAATGCTTTGTAATGGGTAAGTCTGTATCATCATGTATGACCTCCTTTCCTTTTCGTTAATCATACATATCTAAATTACTAAAATATCTTTGTACCATTTTCAATGGCTCACTTTTTATCATTTCTGCACATGTAACCATGCAGTTTATTTTTTCCAGTTTTGACTCACAGATTAGTAAATATCCTGTAGAAAGGGCACTTGATGGAACACAGATTGCTGTTGCATTTACCATATTGACAACTCTTAATAAACCTTTTCCTGATTTTCTTTGTGATGCTTTGCAATCATCACCAAAGCTGCCAAAGATACTATCGCCTAAACCTTCATAATCAATCGGACCTTCTTTAGATATCAGAAAATCACACTGCTTTAATGTTTTCTTCAAAAAACGGATAAGCTCCATTCGCTCATTGAATATATCTGGAAATGCGATTTTCTCAACATCAAATGGATATGATTCATTATCCAATGTGGATATATAAACGGTCTTTGGCATCTGAAAACATATAGGCATAATCACATCTATTGCTGCTTTTAATTCTGGATATGTTCTACACATAAAGCCAAGTGATGGTGTAAATTCTATTCCATCTGTGGATACTTTTTTAAATTTTTGCATATATGTTTCTTCAAACAAATTTGATATCATGCCATATAAATTTAATGACATAGCCGGAGCTAAAACAGAACCGCCGCCATCCGTACCGATTCCTAAATCATTTAGATAACAGAATACATTTACAGCTGTTCCACTGCTGCTGCCACTCATAATATTTCCAGTAACAGGATGCTTGATATTGATATCAACAGCTCTGCCACCCCATGCATGCGCATCATATGTATGTAAAACGTAATTGCCCTGGTCAATAAAACGTTTCACAAAATCTAATGGTATCTGTTCAACATCTTTTACACCAATATAATTTTTATCAACTGCCTGTTCCAACACTACCCGATTAACAGAATGATATGGATTTTTTCTGGCAACTTCTATTCTTTTTTCTTGATAAGTCATCATTCCATAATTCTTTTTGGATTATTTACTAACATATCTGTGATAAATGATTCACTTATGGCAGCTTTTCGTGCAGCAGGTAAAAAGCTTTCAAACAGATAGGCATATCCAATACCGCCTTTAAACGCTAAATGCGATTTTCTTGTTAAATCTTCTGATAATACAACTTGAGATGTATAACCAGTTTTCTCTAGTTCTAACAGATGTGCAATACGTTTTTCATCTGGTAAATAATTGTTTTTTCCAATGGTATCAAAACCAATGGTAACGCCTGTTTTCAACACTTCCTTGATATAGTTGATATCCTCGCATAAATCTACATGTCCAATCACAATTCTGTGTGGATCAACGCCATGACTCACAAGATATTTAGCCTGCTCCAGCGCTAATGTAGATAATGTTGTATGTGTATATATTGGTCGATTAGTTTTTTTATGTGCAATAATGGCTGCATCAAATAATCTGCGTTCACTATCTTTCCATTCATTTTTACTAGTACCAATTTCTCCGATCATCATCGCTTTTACATTGGTTCCTTCGATTCCGTTTTCGATTTCATCTATCATGATAGAAGCCAGTTCTTCTGTGGTCTTATTAAGATATTCCTCTGGTATAAATGGCTCTTTATACCAGCCTGTTGACTTTAATATCTGGATTCCAGTTTCTTTTTCAATACGCTGGATATAATCAATATCCCTACCCATACCGATATTACTGACTTCCACAATATTTCTTACACCATAGTGATATAACTTTTTTAATTCTTTTACTGTTTCTTCATAACAATCCAAATGGCAGTCTTCATCTTTTTTTACACCAGATAAGTCAATTGTCATATGCTCATGCATATAAGTATAGCCATCTATAAGTTTCATCATATACTCCTTATGCTGCCAAAGTAATTAATTGACACAGCATTAATACATTTAATAGAATTCCATAAAGTATACAAGCGACTGGTCCGATTGCAAGTTCTACAATTGGTTTTTTGGAAACACGATTCAGTAACAAACAGCCAATAACAAATAAAGCACCAATACCTGATAAACCAAATGCAGCAGACATTGCTTCTGCGGCAGTCACACCACCAACTAATAAAGCTACTTCCAACACTTTATTCATAGATGTACGAATATGTTCTCCCATATCTTTTACACCTGGGAATTTATCCATACCTTTTGCGAATACGTTAATCAATAATAATTCAATGACCATAATCGCTGCACCTAACACAAGTGCAATGATTGGATTTTTCACAAACATTAAGCCAATTGCGAATACAAATGTACATCCTGCAGGAGCATATACGCCTGTAACGATAGCCGTTGTAAATACCAATGGAATAAAACCGATAGCTCTTGCGAAAGCGGCAAGTGCTGCTTCTGAATATGCTCCATTACTTGCTAAAGCTAGAGAAATAGGGTCACCACCAATAATCAGCATACTTGTTCCACAAGCAATCAATCCACCCATTATCGCAAGTAAGAACCAATTCTTTCTGATTTTAGAAACTTTCTCAGAGAACACACTTACTAAATCAGAATTTGCACTGCTGTTATCCCCTTTTACAGTTGCGGCAAAGATTAACATTACAACTGTTCCAGCCAACATTGCCATACCTTCTCCATTTAATGTTAACGTTGCATCACCAATTGCAAACGTACCAAATTTTTTAACAAGGAAGAATGTTAAGACAGTGATAATACCTGTGATCACACCTTTTTTAAAGCCATGCTGATATCCAACTGCTAAAGATGGGAAGATTGCGAAAGCAACCATAACATAAGCAGATACACTTCCTAAAGCATTTAAGAAATTGTAAGGCAAATATGAGAATAATTTAACAACAAAATCAAGACCAAGTACTAGTAACACTCCATATAAAGCCCCGATAACACCAGCAGCAATCGTACCAATCTTACTATCAGGACACCATGTCCCAATGATATCTGTTGTTAATAATACACAGTGAATTAAAATAATAGTAGCTGCAATTGATGTAGGAATACCAAATCCAATTACCAATCCAAAACTGATAGCAAATGACATTGCCGCAAGTTCTTTTCTACTAATACTTCCTTCATAATACTGTGGTACAATTGGTCTGAAACCATCATTAAATACTGCAATACCTTTATTCGCCAGAATGGAAGCTAAAGCTCCAATAGCCGCAATTACTATATATTCCATTTAATTAAGCCTCCTCTTTTTCAGCCAACGCTTTCAATAAAACAGGTAATACCTGTGTAGCATGCTGTGCTGTAAATCCAAAAGCAATTTTACCTGAAGCAACCGCTGCCTGAATTTCATTATCACTGCTGATTTTTCCTGGCATACTGATGGTCTGACATTTATCTTTTCCTAGTAGTGCGATTGCCATGGCAAGCGCTCCTCCACCACCAGTGTTACAAGCACCTACATAATAATCGTATTTCCCCATTTTGATTAGATTTACTGCATCTAAATCATTTTTAATCGCAAGCTCTACGTTTCCCTTGAAATAATCATTGATAAAATCGTGAATTTCCTGTTTGTTAATTTGTCCTCCAACTACTATTTTCATCATCATTTCCTCCTATCGTATTTTTTATTGATGAAGATTGCATAAATGCATCATTAAGAATCTTTTTTCTCCCTCTGGAAATTTACATGGTGCCATTTCTTCAATCGTTATGAATGTTTGCTCGGCTAAGTCATAACATGGAGATTTTAAAACATCATTCCATATAGCTTCATCCAATTGCTCAACTTCATCTTGATTTATAATCCTTTGTGTAGCCATAGCAAGATGAGTAGTAAACATTTCCATTCCACTTTCTTTTTCTGAAAATGAAGGTTCCAAAAGATCAATTACCTGTTTTACATAATCGCTTACTTCTTGTGATATGACAGAAGCCTGTTGTAAAATGTCCATTCTTTCCTTTAGCATATGTGCCCTCCTTTTTTATTGTACATTTTTTTGTATATTGATTGGTTAGACAAGGACTTGCATCATGCAAATCCTCAATATACATTTTTATGTATTTTCTTTATACCTATAATTTAACATCATTCCCAAGGTATGTCAACCAAAATTTTGTATATTCACAAAATTAAATTAATAACTCGGTGTAATCTTCCCATCAAGTACCAATTTTTGATTAGATAAGACTGTCTTTATATCAATCATATCATTCAATAACATTGCCATTTCTTTCTTATTACTATCCACAACCAATACAGCTTCAGTATCTGCAGTATCATTTAATTGAACAGGCTGATAATTGATAGATACCAGTTTATCCGTTACCTCATCCTCATTCCATATCGCAGCATCCACTTCTCCATTTAAAGTTTTTTCCAATATCTGATTATATGCTAAAGGCACAAAAGTAACTTTTTTTCCTTCACAAATACGCATTGTTAATTGCGATTGGTCAATTGAATCCTTATCAATGCCCACACGCATCCCATCTTCAATTGCTTTTTTAGAAGCATCATGAAAAACTGTAATATGATGAGAAAGATAAGAATATTCACCAAATGATTTCACAATCTGAATATCCATTTTTTTCTTTTGCATTTCCAAAGCCGCAAATTTAGAAATTATTGCGAAATCATAACGATCAGATAACAACATACTGATTCTATTTTGAGCTCCTCGCATATAAGCCATGGATACCGGCATTCCATATTGATTTTCCATCGCTACAATAATGCCCGTCGCAAAGCCTTCATAACGTTTTGAATATGGCAGTGGCATAACGCCAACAATGGATGTGATTCCCGCAAATTCTAAAAGTATTCGCATATCTTTATGTTTTAAAAAAGTACCTAAATGACCTCTTGACTCCAAGCGGATAGCACCTTGACTTTGTAGCATTTTAATGGAATTTTGAATGGTACCTCTTGCAAGATCAATTTTATCATTCAACTCAGTAACTGTAGGTATTTTTTCCCCTTCTTTTAAACCTAAAAACAGTTTCGCAAGTGCCATTGTGGATAATCCATTTTTACTATATAACATTTCTTTATATTTCATATCATCCCTCCATCATTCTCACCTACATTATAATATACAAATTATTGTATGAAAAGAATTTTTATTATTTTTCATAAGAGAGAATCTAAACATTACTTTTTTTGTCGAAAAAAGTCAAAAATCCATGATATTTATGTAAGCCATTTCATAATCCCATGATATAATACTAGTACAGGTAAAAATGTACAGCAATATAGCGTTTAAGAAAAGAGGATTTTGTATGGAAAAAAACATAAGTGTGGAACTTGGATGCGAGCACATCCGCGTCGCTTGTGTTGGCATAAATGGCAAGATATATCAGATACTTAGCAGACCGACACAGATACATGAAGGAAAAGAAGGATTAGCAAAACAAATCATCTCCATGATTCATGCATTAGATGATGCATCAGAATGTAAACACATTGGCATTGGCGTACCAGGACCAGTAGACACAAAGAAAGGAATCATTCGTTTATGTAATCATTTCCCTGAATTAGAGAATTATGCAATTGTCGAACGTATCCAACAGGAGATACCTCTACCATGTACTCTGGTAAATGATGTCAATGCCGCTGCTTTGGGAGAAGCATATTTCGGTGCTGGCAAGAATCATGAATCCATCTATTATATATCTCTTTCCACAGGAATTGGTGGAGCTTATATTTATCATCATCGTATTATTTCCGGAAACAATGGATATGCTGGTGAAATCGGCAATATGATTGTGGATCAGAATCGTGATAAAATCAATAAACTGAATGTTGGTGCGATTGAAAATGAAGCAAGTGGACATGCGATTACACGGGAAGGGCAATATGTTTTTGGAGAAGATATGATACATAATGCTGGTGATGTATTTGAACAGGTAAGAAAAAAAGACCCTGTGGCCATCCAGCTATGTGAAGATGTCAGTAAGGATCTTGCGGTTATGTTATCTACGATTGCTTTGGTATTAGACCCACAGGTGTTTATCTTTGGAGGGGGCTGTATGAAAAGTGATGATGTATTTTTTCCTTTGATGGAAGAACATTTCCGTTCTTTGATTTATGATGATATGCAGGATATTCAATTAGTAAAAGAAGAACTGGAAGACCCTGAATTATTAGGGCTTGCCATGTGTGCGAGTGATAATGAAAAGAAGGCATAAGTTGCCTTCTTATTTTTTATGCATGTTTTACACGATCGTGTTCTTCTGCACGTTTTGCGTCATTAAAACGATCAACTGTGCCTACCAGATAACCTGTGATTCTTCTGATCTTTTCAAATCCTTCCGGCTGTAAGTGATATCCTAAACCAACTTCTTCACCATCAAATTCTAAATCGATAGAATCAATTTCCTTACGTGGATTGTTTTTACGTACATAGGCAATATAAGCCTTTGCAATCTGTTCACTGATTTCTTCATTTGAATGAATCGTGATACCTTCTACTACCTTTTCAAATTTCATAACATTCACCTTCCATATATTCATTATAGAAATTAGATGATTGCTTTGCAACTACAATGCCCTATTCCCCATTTCCTACAATCTTCATTCGATTAAACGGGAAGAATACATAAACATCTTTGCCAACGATATTCTCGCCTTTAAATGGTCCCACCATACGAGAATCTGTCGAATTCACACGATTATCTCCCATGAGGAAATATTCATCTTCACCAAGAATTACTTCATCAAAATCCGCTGTAAAATTATCTCCGCGTTCACGAATCTTATTTGCATAATCGCTATCCAAGTATGGCTCATCAATTGGTTTTCCATTGACATAAACCACATCATCTTTCGCATATATACGATCTCCTGGTAATCCAATCACTCGTTTTACCCAGTCCTCTTTCACCTTATCGTTATATACAACCACAACATCATATCGATCAACACCAAACATTTTACGAGATATTATATTCATAATTCCGATATCATCATCTTCCAGGGTAGGATACATACTACGCCCATCCACACGAACTGGTCTAATCAAGTAGGTTGTAATCAAAAATATAGCGATAAAACAAATCACAAAGGTTTTTATCAAATCGAATAATTCATATTTCCACCCGCTTTTTGGGGATTCCTCGGGTTGCTTATCATCTGGTTGTGTATCCGTATGATACTGTAATTCTGTATAGCTGTCGTCTTCCATAAAGCCACTCCTTTTACCAATGGCTTTATTATATCACTGAACATTCCAAATAGAAACAAAAGAAACCGTAAGAAATTCTGTTTTTTTAAAGATTTTTTCATATGATATATAAAAACCCTGTCCTGTGAAATTAAACAGGTTCTTTTCTATGATTCTAATTCACTATTTCCAACATTTTCATCTCATTAATATTCCTATCGGATGCATGTTTTTCCCCTGTACGTTCAATATCATCATGTAACATATTGAAAATCAGTATATAATCATGGAATCTTTGTAATCTTTATATTTCCTTCAAACTATCATGACGAATTTATGATATACTTAAATTAAGCAGAATCTATAAAATCTGAAGGGAGAAGCTTATGTATCAAGATGAGTTGTTTCAAAATTATAAAAACATCTTAAATGCTATTACAAATCCCATCATTATCCTTGATTTAGAGAAAAGAATCAAGTTTGTGAATACAAGTGCACTGAATATCATGCCAAAGGATGCCGGAAATGTGATTGGTAAGAAGTGTTCTTGTATGAATACTCCATATTGTAATACAAAGGACTGTTGTGTGGAACGTTTTTTAAGGGGAGAAGCCGGCATGGTCCAAAAAGGACCTGGAAAAATCGCAAATCGTGTTTCTCTTTCAGAATTAAAAAATGATAAAGGAGAGCGCATTGGCTATATTTCTGTATCGACTGATGTTCATGAGCTGATGGAAACACAGCGAGAATTAATGATCAATGAAGAGCGTTATCAAATTGCCTTAAAACAATCGCAGAGTATCTTATGGCAATATGATCCTTATGCCAAAACCATTACACGTATTGATTCAGGTAATCAACATACCTCAAAAATTCTTCATAATATTCATCGTGTAGAAAATTTTCCTGATGTTCTATGGGAAAAAGGAATGATGGATAAAGATTCCTTAGCAGAAGCGAAAAAGACATGTGAAGATATTTTAAATGGGAAAAAAGAATGTGAATGTGTTTTACATCTATTTGATGAGCATCATGATTCTCACTGGTTTCATATTTTTAGTACGTCGATTTTTGATAAAGATGGCACTGTATTAGAAGCGATTGGTATTAGTAAGGATATTACTGATTTGAAGCAGCTGGAATTAGAGTATCATAATGAAAAAGAATATCGTGATATCATTTCTTCAGATTTTGTCAGTGTATTTGAAGTCGATTTGACCGCAGATAAAATGTTAAATGTCAATAAACGCTGGATGGAAGAAATGAATTTAAAAGAAGATGCGACCTATGATGATTTGACACAACGCATTGTAGAATATATGCATCCGGATTATAGTTATATTAAAGCGATGAAAACCAGAGAAAATATGCTGGAATGTTTTTCACATAATCAAAAAGAACTTGTTTGTGAATATCGTAAATTAGTCAATGGAGAATATCGTTGGATTCATAGTGTGACCCGTATGTATCAACATAAATCCAGTGGACATGTCATCGCATGTACAGCAATGAAAGATATTGAAGATGAAAAACGAAAAGAAGCTCAATGGCGATATAAAGCCGAACGTGATTTATTGACTGGTGTATATAATCACTCCACCATTGTTTCTATGATCAATGCGAAACTAAAAGCTGCACCTGAAGTAAAACATGCGTTTATTATCATGGACCTGGATAATTTCAAGGATATCAATGATTTATATGGACATATTTATGGCGATCTTGTGTTAAAGAATGTATCTGCGCAATTATGTGAATGCTTCAAAGAGCACAGTATTATCGGGCGTATTGGTGGAGATGAATTTGTGGTCTTTTTATCTGATCTGCATGATCAGATTTCTGTGATATCACAATGTGAAAAATTCTGTGATGATTTGTCCTCCTCTACATATACCTATTTGAAAAATGCCCATATTTCTGTATCTATCGGACTGGCATTCTATGATAAAAATCAATTATGTTTTGATGATCTATATCACAAAGCGGATATCGCCATGTATTATGGTAAATATAATGGAAAGAACCAGTGTAGTGTTTATCAAAACGGCATGTTTGACTATACGCAAAGCAATCCTGTAGATCTTTCTCCCGACGTGAGTGGGCCTTTAGAAGGCAACATACGTGAATTTATATTCCGTACGCTATTCACCTCATCCTCTACTGATTTTACACATAAACTAGATGAAGTCTTACGCCTGACTGGCCACTTTTTCCAGTTACATCATGCGGTGATTTTATCTTATGATAATCAAATGGAAGAGATATCTGTTTTAAATGAATGGAAAGATTCTAGTATGGGACATGAGAAAATGAAATATCATGTTTCCTTGATGAAAGAATGTTTATCAACCTATCCTGATATTAGTGAACATGCGGTATTTATCTATGAAAATAAAAATAATACACCGTTTGAAAAAGCGATATTGGCTTCCGTACATGCGAAAGCCATAACCGCGATGTCCATGGCTTTGGATGAAGTAAATTCTGTCATGGTTATCTTTTGTGATAATCTTCGTGCACGAAGTTTTACACGCCAACAGCGTAATGATCTTCAGACCATCATGGAAATCATTGAGATATTCTTACAGAATCAAGCGCAGAAAACCCGACAGAATGAACAGTTGAATATGATGATGTATTTATTAAATCATATTGGCAGTGCAATCTATATCATTGATCCTGCTACGTATCATCTTATCTATTTTAATGAAGATACCAAACGGCTATTTCCATATGCGGAATATGGTTCTATCTGTCATAAATGTTTTCGTGGCAGTGAACATCCATGCGAGGACTGCCCAGTTAAATTATTAGAACATCGTGATCAAAACGATCGCAAGGTCGTAGATATTTATAATAGTGTTGTACATCAATGGGTACGCACCACTGCTTCTTATATCGACTGGCCGGATGGTCATCTTTATATCCTGTTATCTTGTACAGATATTACTGATTATATGCAATAAAGAGGAAGATCACATGCTTCCTCTTTCTTTATGTTATTCCATTTTGAAATCTTTTCTTTCTATTAAAATAGTATGAAACTTGGTTTTATAATTTTTAGTCTGTGTCATGCTTGTGAGTATATCATCTACTGGTTGATAAGAATCCGCTAATGAATGGTAGGTATAAGGATATTGGAACCAGCTGTCCTGGTAAATGATATTTGTGGCAAATTCCATCATTTGATCATCAGATATATCATGAATAGAATACACATATCCACGATGATGCTTTCCTTTCGCAAAGTTAATATCAAACGACTGGGATGATTCTTTTCTTCCATATGTTGTATCGCCTTGATCATACAAGAATGCGACCTCTTTATCCAGCATTACACCATTTTCTCTACTGGTATTCCATACAGGAATAATACTACAGTTTCCATTAAAATCTACTTTATCAAAGTTGATCCACATCAGATGATATAAATTTCCATCCTGATCAACCCCTACATATTCTTCTGTTTGTGGAAAATCTTGATTCTGATTTTCTTCATAAACACGGAAAGCTTTTACTTCTGATAATGCTTCTACTGCATCATCGCTTAAATCTTTACTAACCTGTTTTGACAAGCCTTTTTGAACCAGTGCATCTCGTTTTTCACCTGTACTTATTTTCCACACCTCATAATCACTTGTTAGATTTCTATGTACAAGATAGCTAGAAGTCATAATGATGGCGATGATCACGACGATATAGGTTGCAGCTGCTGGTATAACAGGCACAAAGCAGCATGTAAATTCTTTATTTTTCACATGTTCTTTCACAATGGAATGTATGCGATAGATCTGTACAAGAATGACAACCAATAAGATGATTCCAAAGTATATCAGCGAAGTTGGTACTACTATTGTAAAATACATAAGTCCAATATAAGCAAGATATTCCTTATAGATACTTTTACATTGTATTATGCTTTTCCCACCATATGCCAGATTTAAATCCTGCATACCTTTTCCATATTGATATAATAATACCAGCATACAGATTGGCTTCACTACACTGATAGAGGATAAACCTATCCATGGTGTTGCTCTTATGATTTCCACAAAGGTAAAAATCACAAGTATACAGGAAGTCAAAACAAATGATTTTCGCAGGGCTTCATTTTCTTTACGCAAAATATAACAGCCATACCACATCAACAGCGCAGATATTCCAGTTGTAAAATCTGTCAGATAAGAAATTTCTAAATGGATAAAACTGAATAGAAATCCTACAAACATGATATTTGAAACAGTGGAAAACCGATAACTTTTCGCTTTCATTTCATCACCCTCTATCTCTACTTTCAGTATATCATAAAAGCATAAGAAAAAGGCAGAATATCAATCATATCCTGCCTGATTTTTTTATCCTCCGTATACTTTAATACGGTTGATTGCTTTCGCAAGTGCAACTTCTGCACGTTTGATATTGGTACGGTTGTCACGTTTCGCAAGGCGTGCTTCTGCACGTTCTTTCGCACGTTTTGCTCGTTCAATATCGATTTCTTCCCGACCTTCAATTGCGTCTGTTAATATGCGCATTTCATTATCTTTGAACTGCATCATACCACCAGCCATCGCATAATCATGATAGTCGCCTTTTTCTTTTAAGGAGCACTTACATGTTTCTAACATGGCAACCAAAGGAATATGGTTAGGAAGAATGGTGATATCACCTTCCACGGTACGTAAATGAACAGCTTCCACTTCGCCTTCTTTATATAGACCAAGAGGAGTGATGATTTTCACTTTGATCATAGATTAACCTTCGTTCAAAGTTTTAGCTTTTTCCACAGCCTGTTCGATGGTTGAAACGAACATAAATGCTGCTTCTGGAAGATCATCATATTTACCTTCCAACAGTTCCTTGAAGCTTCTGACTGTATCTTCACGGGATACATAGCATCCTGGAATACCTGAGAATACTTCCGCAACGTGGAAAGGTTGAGATAAGAAGTTACGTACACGACGTGCACGGTTTACAATAATCTTATCTTCTTCACTTAATTCATCCATACCTAAGATGGCGATGATATCCTGTAATTCTTTATAACGCTGTAGAATTTGTTGTACACCACGAGCTACTTCATAGTGTTCTTCTCCTACAACAAGTGGATCAAGAATACGAGAGCTTGATTCCAGAGGATCAACGGCTGGATAGATACCTAATGCCGCAATATCACGGTCCAATACAGTTTTCGCATCCAGATGCGTAAATGCAGTCGCTGGCGCAGGGTCTGTCAAGTCATCGGCAGGCACATAGATTGCCTGTACAGATGTAATAGATCCATTCTTTGTGGAAGTGATACGTTCCTGTAACTGTCCCATTTCTGTCGCAAGGGTTGGCTGATAACCAACGGCACTTGGCATACGCCCAAGCAGAGCACTAACTTCAGAACCTGCCTGTGTGAAACGGAAGATGTTATCGATAAACAGCAATACATCCTGATGATCATGATCACGGAAGTATTCTGCCATGGTAAGTCCTGTTAAACCTACACGCATTCTGGCACCTGGAGATTCATTCATCTGTCCATATACCAATACGGTTTTGTCAAGGACACCGCTGTCCTTCATTTCATGATACATGTCATTACCTTCACGTGTACGTTCTCCTACACCAGTAACAACAGACATACCACCATGTTCTTTTGCGATATTGTGGATAAGCTCCTGAATCAATACGGTTTTACCTACACCGGCACCACCAAACAGACCGATTTTACCACCTTTTGAATATGGACACAACAAGTCGATAACCTTAATACCGGTTTCCAGCATTTCTGCGCTGGTCTGTTGTTCATCAAAAGTAGGTGCTTTACGATGAATTGGCCATTTTTCATTTGTGGCTGTTTCACCTAATCCATCAATTTCACGTCCTAATACATTGTACATTCTACCCAGTACTTCTTTCCCTACAGGGACACTGATTGGTGCGCCTGTATCAATGGCATCCATACCACGTACCAAGCCATCGGTACTTCCCATGGCGATACAACGTACACGGTCATCCCCAATATCCTGGCTGACCTCAACGATTAAAGACTCTTTATCTTTCATAGGAATCTCGATCGCAGTCAATAAGTCTGGCAGTTCTCCATTTTCAAAGACAATGTCAACGACCGGACCAATGACCTGAACGATTTTTCCGATATTTTTACTCATTCGCTACACTCCTTCCAGGGCATTGACAGCACCAACAATTTCGGTAATTTCCTGGGTGATGCTTGCCTGTCTTGCCTGATTGAATTCCAATTCCAGGGTTTCTTTGATTTCATCCGCATTATCTGTCGCACTTTCCATCGCCATACGACGGCTTGCCTGCTCACTGGTTTTTGTTTCTAAGAAATAACTGTACAATAATGATCTGACATACATTGGTACTAATGTATCCAAAATCTTATCTCCAGCTGGTTCAAATTCAGTTAAGGCATTTCCTGAATGTTCACGATCATCTTTTTCCACAGGCAGCAAGGTTACTAGCTGTGGCTCAAAGGATACAGAATTAATAAATTTTGTGTACAGAATACGGATTTCAGATATTTCTTTTTTGCGATATAAATCAAGTGCCATATCCGCAATTTCCACCAGTTCACTGTAACATTCATCTTCCAGATCTAGTTCTTCACGAATCACATGATATCCTTTATTGTGAATCCATCCGGCTCCACGAAGCCCGATCATTACGATATCATCATCTTTACTGACAGTATTTTGAAGCATACGATAAATATTTGCATTATATCCACCACATAATCCCATATCACTGGTAAATACGATGGTAAATGCTTTCTTCGCATCATTTTTCTGTAAGTATGGATGCATGCTGTTTTCAATAGAAGATAAGATTTCCTGCACTGTTTCTTTTAGATAATAGGCATATTCTCTGTTTTCTTCCATGAACTGTTTCTGTTTTTTCAGTTTACTGCTGGCAACCAACTGCATGGCTTTGGTAATTTTTCTTGTAGAGTCTACAGAACGGATACGAGCCTTGATCTCTAATTTACCTGCTGCCATAGACTATCCTTCAATTAAATTCTTGAATTCTGTCGCAAACGCTGTCAACGCCTCTTTGATAGATGCTTCCAGTTCACTGTCTAAAGCCTGCTTTTCATTGATTGCGGCAATGATATCTGCATGCTCTCTTTCCATGTATTTCAACATTTCTTTTTCGTAAACTTTCACATCTTCTACTTTGACAGGTTTCAGGAATTTATGTTTTGCGGCAAATAAAGATAATACCTGATGAGCGACTGGCATTGGATCATACTGATTCTGGATCAGCAGTGTTGTTAAACGTTCTCCATGCGCCAATGTTTCGGTTGTTGTCGCATCCAGATCACTACCGAATTTCGCAAATGCCTGCATTTCACGATACTGTGCAAGCTCCAGTTTTAAGCTTCCACTAACCTGTTTCATTGCTTTGATCTGTGCGGCACTACCAACACGGGATACAGATAAACCACTGTCTACCGCTGGTCTTACACCACTGTTGAACAGCTCTGTCTGTAAGAAAATCTGTCCATCGGTGATAGAAATAACATTGGTAGGAATATATGCTGCGATATCTCCGGCCTGTGTTTCGATGATAGGAAGTGCAGTTAAACTTCCTGCACCTAATTCATCATTTAATTTTGCGGCACGCTCTAATAAACGAGAATGCAGATAGAATACATCACCAGGATATGCTTCACGTCCAGGTGGACGTTTCAACAATAAGGACATGGTACGATAAGCAACCGCATGTTTACTCAAGTCATCATATACGATCAATACATCGTCCCCATTTTCCATCCATTCTTCACCAATCGCACAACCTGCATATGGTGCAATATATTGTAATGGAGCTGGTTCACTGGCAGTTGAAGATACAATGGTTGTATATTCCATAGCGCCATGACTTCTTAATTTTTCTACAATTTGCGCAACGGTACTTGCTTTTTGTCCGATTGCGACATAAATACATTTTACGTTTTGACCCTTCTGATTGATAATAGTATCGATGGCGATTGCCGTCTTACCTGTCTGACGATCTCCAATGATCAACTCTCGCTGACCTTTACCAATAGGAATCATAGAGTCAATGACTTTTAATCCGGTCTGGATTGGCTGGTGTACACTTTTTCTTGTCATAACACCTGGAGCTACACGCTCTACTGGGCGGAATTTATCTGATACGATAGGTGCACCACCATCAATTGCCTGTCCCAATGCGTTGACAACACGACCTAGCATGCCATCCCCAACTGGTACTTCGACAATTTTACCAGTACGTTTTACTTCGTCACCTTCTTTAATGGAAGCATCATCTCCCATTAATACGGCACCGACATGTTCTTCTTCAAGGTTTAATACCATTCCATAGACATCACCTGGAAATAACAGCAGCTCTCCAGCCATTGCATTTGCCAAGCCATGAACAAGGGCAATACCATCACCGATCGTGATAACGGTTCCTGTTTCACCAGTTTCCAGTTCATCATCATAGCGTCGGATCTGTTCTTTGATCAGTTTGCTTATTTCTTCTGGTCTTAAGCTCACCACATTCACCTCACTTGTTTGCTTCAGATGCAACGACTTTCTTCAAACGTTCCAGTTTGTTTTTCGCTGTATTGTCGATGATCTGATCATTGATTTTGATACGGATACCTGCCATCAAGTCTTCATCTACTCGTAAGACAAGCTCCACTTTTTGATTTAGTTTATTCATTAATGCTACTTTCAGTTTCGCAATCTGTTCATCATTCAATGCAGTTGCGCTATTCACATAAACTACTTGAATGTGGTTTTCCACATTGTAGCATTTCACAAATTCTTTTGTGATATCCGGCAGAATACGGAAACGGTTTTTATCTACTAAAATCTTTAAAAAATTTAACAGCATGTGTTCGATACTGTCTTTATAGATTGTTTCCAGCAGCTGCTTCTTTTCTTCCTTGTGAATTTTTGGATGGTTCATCACACTTACAAATTTTGTATCTGATGCCATCGTACTTTTCACAAGCAATAATTGTTCTTTATAAATATCCAGCTTGTTTTCTTCCTTTGCGATTTCAAACAACGCATCACAATAGCTTTTTGCTGCTATGCCTGCCATGTATCATCACCTGCATGTTCAATAAAGTCATCCACATAACGCTGCTGATCTTTTTCATCCAGTTCCTTCTTGATGATTTTTTCCGCAGCTTCAAATGCAACATCCGTAATCGTCTGTTTCATTTCTTTCTGTGCCTGAACTTTTTCGCGTTCAATATCCGCTAATGCTTTCTGCTTGAGGTTTTCCGCTTCCTCGCGTGCTTTCGCTAACACTTCTTTACGCTCTTCATTGGCATTCTTTGCTGCCCCTTCTAAAATTGCGTGTGCTTCACCTCTCGCACTTGCAAGCTGAGTTTCATATTGAACTTTATATTCTTCTCCATCTTTACGTGCCTGTTCACCTGCGGCAATATCGTCCGCAATTGCTTTATGACGTGCATCAAAATAATCCAGAATGACATCCCAGAAAAAATGCTTTGCCACCAAACAGATGATCAGTGTAGAAATACAAACAAGAATTACATCCACCAGGTCTAATCGCAGGTAATTTGTTATATCAATATTCATGTTCCAAAACTACCTCCTTGTATCAATAATTCTTATCCTTTCATGAAGATCAAAATCAATGCGATTACTAATGCGTAAATACCAGTTGTTTCGGCCATGGCGATACCAAGAACCATGATACTACGGATTTTACCAGCTGCATCTGGATTTCTGCTGACACCTTCAGCACCCTTACTAGCCGCAATACCCTGTCCAATACCAGGACCTAAACCAGCGATCATTGCGATACCAGCACCTAATAAAGCCATACCTTGTACAAAATATTCGTTCATTTTTCATTTCCTCCTAGATTGTTATGTACGTAATTGTTAATCTTCACTTGGATATGCATCCGACAAGAAGAAGCTTGCCAGTGTGAAGAAGATATAGGTCTGAATAAGACCTGAAAAGATATCGAAATATGCATGCAGGAATGGTGTTAACGCATATCCTAACACACCTGCAGGCATCATACCTCTCATTAAGGAATAAACCATTCCTACAATGATGGTACCTGCCAGCATATTTCCAAACAGACGCAGAGATAATGAAACAGGAAGTGCCAAATCACCTAATACATTTAATGGCAGAAACAGGAAGAATGGATCGCACAGACCCTGAATCTTTCCTTTGATTCCCTGTTGTCTGATCTCTGTGTAGCGTACGAGCAAAAACATCATGACCGCAAGTGTCGCATTCACACTTAAATTGCTCGTTGGTGGCTGTAGCCCAATCAATCCTAAAAGGTTGCTTGGAGCCATCATAAATATCAGTGTACCAAAGAAAGGCAAAAACGTTCTTGTCCGCTCCTTCAGGTTATCACCGATAATACTGATTCCAAGATTGGCAACACTTTCGCATACCAATAGGAATCCTTTTGGCGCCTGCCTTGGATCTGCTTTCTTTATCTTTTTGCCCGCTAAGATAAAGAACACACACAGAATGACACAAAGCAATAGCCAGTTCACAATGGATTGGTGTATAAATAAGTGGAATCCTCCAATCGTGATATCGATAGCCACTAACCTACCTCCTTTCTATGCAGAATCGCATAAATAACGATAGACGCTTTATGACACAGCATCCCTACCAAAAGTGCCAAAGGATGGACACCTTTATATATACTTAACGCAAAAACAAGGGTATAAAGTGCGTAACGTTTCACATAAGCACCCTGACCTCTGCCCTTTGCATTTGTATATAGTTCAATATTGGAGCACATACGTTCAATCATGCCAAAACCCAGCAGACCACACATTGCGCCAATGATGATACCTAAGGTAATGCTTTGAAAGCTTCCTTGAAATACCAGTAAAGATAAGCCACTGATCACAAGCATCAAAGCCAACGTAATTTTGCGAATTTCATTTCCCTGTGCTTTATCAATCATCTTTACTCACCGCCTTCCACAATAAATAGAAATTGGCTCCAATGGCATACGCAAGCAATACCAGTAAAAAAACCGGTGCGCTATGAAGCTTTTCATCCAGCCAGACTCCCGCTAAGACGCAAAGAATACAGCTGATTAATAATGTCATAGTAAAGCGTATCGCTTTTTGGACATCTTTCATTATTTTGTTCCGAAAATTCGATCTCCGGCATCACCCAAACCTGGAATGATATACCCATGTTCATTCAGTTTTTCATCTAATGATGCCAAATAAATATCAACTTCAGGATGTGCTTTCTCTACTGCTTTTACACCTTCTGGTGCACCAACCAGACAAACTAGGCGAATATTTTTAGCGCCTTGTTTCTTTACCATGTCGATGGCAGCAATTGCACTTCCTCCTGTTGCTAACATTGGATCAACAATCATGACAATTGCATCCTTCACAGCCTTTGGATACTTTTCAAAGTACGTATGAGGTTCTAATGTTTCTTCATCACGATACAACCCAATATGTGCAATTTTTACCGTAGGAATCAGATTACAGATACCATTTACCATACCTAAACCTGCACGCAGGATTGGTACCAAAACGATTTCCTTTTCCATTTCATACGTCTTACACGTAGCAACCGGTGTTTCAATTTCCACTTCTTTCAGTGGAATGTCACGAGTGATTTCATATGCCATTAATCCGGCAATTTCATCCAAATTCTGGCGGAAATCCTTCGTACCACAGTTCTTATTACGCATTTGTGTCAACTTGTGCGTAATAAGCGGATGTTTTAAAACTTTTAACATAGCCCATTTCTCCTTATTTGCGATACGGCAAATATTTTACCATATCCTAACCGATTGTGTAACCAACATTTTCATATATCTGTATAAAATGTTTACACTGTAAATATTATACCATGATTGCCCTCTGTTTTAAGCACTTTCAGGCACTTTTTCTTTGTTTTCTCCTGTTTAGTATTTTTGCTTTCTTATATATTATACATATTCTTTCAGATATCGTAACGTCATATCATTTTTTATGATGAAAGATGTTGTGATTTTATATATACGGTCTTTAAAATCATATCTTATAAACATCATAAAAAGAAAAGCAACTGATCTAATCAATTACTTTTCCACCTTATCCATAAACTATTCTAATGCGACAACTGATTGTAGTGGTTCATATTTACCACTCACATTATTCTTCACCCTGATATCATCACGATCTGTAAGATGATCAGGATCTTCAACTTCGCGCATACCATATGCAAAACCACTGATTGCATATTCATTTTCTTTTTGAGATGATGTATGATCTAAAAACACAAGATATGTTTTATTCTTTTCTACAGGGATATCATGTTCATACTCACTAACAACAGATGTGTACCCTGCATCTTCTAACATATCGACCTGTTTTTGAAGCAATCCTTTCTTCCATTCGTTATAACTTAACTTCCCACCTAATCGAGTAAAAGCAATCTTATCATCAATTTTAAGATTGCCTTTATATACGGCTTTCACTACTGCTTTTCCATACGTATATATATCTACATAGATTGCTAACTTATCGTTATAATTAGATGTACCACCAATATCTGTAATTTCAACCAAAGCAATATCGTTATGATGTTTATTCAGCTCTAAATTATTACTTAAATCATACGCATAATCAGAATCAGAATCGATTGTGAGTACTTTATCTTTTTTTTCGCTTTTTTCATCAGTTGAACATCCAGATAATACCATCAACCCTAACAGGAATAGGCAAATTATTTTTTTTAACATTTTTCCTCACATCCTTTTGTTCTTCTAAAAGACTTAACATCTTGAATATCTTTATTGACTCATAATTAGATATATCCCTTATAGCTTTTTTTAGTCAGACATTAGTTGTGAATCTGTATCATTTCTTCAGTTTAGAATCTTGTTGAATGCTTTTTTATACATATGATAATCCCCAAGCTGCCACCATATATATGAATACAGAAAGAAAACCATAGAACAATAAGAAAATTATTGGAGTTTTATTGTCGTTCTTATATTTTAAATTTACTTTTGATTGTATTAAATTTGAAATCATATATGTGATTAGGCAAATGATTACTTTATTCATCAAAACTTCGTTATACATAAATGACGATAATACTATTTCAAAAAGGATCAATAAAATCACAGAATTGGAAAAATCTATGATTTTCATTCTATTGAAAGGGACTTTTTGTTTCATGTCAAACCAACTTTTATATGCAGATAATATACCACTTGATATTAAAAATAACGGTATAGATAATTGAAATATCACATCTTCACTCATAGCAATTAAATTTGAATTTTTGAAAAAGATTAATAATATACAATAAGAAAAAATATATTCAATATAAATACTTCGTGATTGAAATAGTAATAAAAAATAATTTTTTAATATATTCATATTACCATGTAATAGCAATGGTTTACTATCCTTCACATGATTTCTTAATACATAAGCACTTTCTATTTTACTTTTTGTATAAAACAAATAAATTACAAATGATAATAGTACCAATACACTAATAATCACAAAAAATGGTATACTCATCACTGTACCTAAGCTCACATATTTTACAGGTAAATAGAACAAGAAAGCGAGTATTGTGGCACTTATTCCCTCAAAAACTGCTATATATTTTGTTTTTATATATTTCAGAGAAAAATTTACCACACCCTGATAAATAAACAATAAGATAAACAATATTGAATCAAAGGAAAACAAAAATAATACTATAAAAACAATCGAAGAAAAAAAGTTTGAAGAAGTATGCATAAGCAACTCCGCTAATATTACGAAAAACAAACTATCTAACATCATCAAACAAAGTCCCATATTTGCTAAAGAAATATCTTTATAAGATATATTAAAATGTCTATACTTTTCATAACTTCTATTATTAATTTGTGTAATCATGATATATAATGGCGCAGATAAAATAATAGTATAATAAAGCAGCTGATGAAAAACTGCGCTAAAGGATTCAATCAATTTTAAAATATCTGAATTTATTGAAATACTTTCTAAACCATTTGGCATAAATATTTCCGCAATAAAATATATTACAATTGGAGTTAAAATCACCAACGATATATAATATGGACTATCTGCTAAGTGCCTAATAATAAAATTACTAAAAGTTTTTATTCTAACACGAGCAATCTCTTTAGCCTTGCCCATATGCTTGCTCACTTTCCATTGATTTTGCATTTAGGAATTCCGTTTCTAAATTCAGAGAACTATCATTTATAATATCTTTTACAATCTGGTGATGATTAAATAATAATATTCTATCACACACATCCTCTAAGAATTGTGTATTATGACTAGATATTATAATTGTAGAAGAAAACGTATTATGTTCTTGTTTTAGTAATTTTTTTAATGAAATGATCATGCCAATATCTAATCCATTTGTTGGTTCATCAATTAATATAATATTTTTATGTAAAAACAATTCACCAATGATTTGAATTTTTTTCTTCATACCAAAAGAGTAATCTTTTATTAATTTTGATTGATATTCGCCAGATAAATCAAATAGATCTACATAACGCATGATTTCTTCTTTCTTATTATCATAATCTAATTTTTCAATATGACATATGAATTTAATATATTGCTCTGCTGTTAAATAATCAAGAAGATTAGGTGTATCCTGTATATAAGATACATTTTCTTTGATCATTTGATTATCAATTACTGGATTCGTTGACAATATTAAAATAGCTTCTTGTTTCCCATGAAAACCATATAAGGAATCCAAAAAAGTTGTTTTCCCAGAACCATTTTCCCCCAATAATCCTATAATTTCTCCCTTTGCGATATGGAATGAAACATGCTCTAAAACTGGCTTATCCCCATAAAAAAAACTAAAATCATTTACATCTATTACATTTTCCATTATGGTTTCCCCTTTCATTTTTTGTTATAGTTTGTAATAAGATTTTTTGTAATAATCGTCATTACTATAACAACAATTAATAATATAAATCCAACGATAAATGGCAAATAATCATACATCATATTTTTTACGATGGTTATTTCATATCCTCCATTATTATATATGCTTCGAAATTCTTCAACTTTTATACCAAATAGTTTTACTGTTTGAACAGTTTCTTCTTGTATATTGACCATTGCTGCTGTCATATCGTAAGATCGCTTAATAATTAAAGCAATCGTACCTATAAAACCAACAAGAAAAACAATAATCGCCATAACAATAATTTTTAAAATTTTTATTAACATATTTTTATTCAATGTCACCAACTCCTTTTTGTACATAAATTCTAAATAATAACATATACACTCACCAATAAAAACACCAGCAGTATCTCCCCTTGATGACAAGAATGCGTTACATTTAATGTCGTATACATATCTCTTTTTTGCTTATACACTCATGATATCATATATTTTTCATATGGCAATATAAGTGGGATATAACGTAATAAAAGTTATAAATTAATTTGTTTTCATGTATGAACTTAATACATTCTTATTTATACAATAAAGGATAATATAAAAAATATGATGTATATTGTAAATTATCATCTATTATTCCATTATAAAAAAGATAGAATTTTCAAAAGTAATGAAAATCCATATCCTTTTTATTCAAATTTTTCCATAAATCACCTACTATAATTTCTACCACTCATCAAGTAACACCCTATTTCTGTATTACTTCACGCTTTATATACTTCCATATCTATTTCTTTAACAGTGATATTCCCATGCCCATCACTTGCTTTAATGAACACTTTATACTGACCTGGATATTTTATATCCAATGTTTGATTCATTATGCCTTCTTTCGCATCCTTTATCTTTTCCTCATCATTGACAGGAGCGTATGTTATAATATAGCCTGGATAAAACTTACTGAATTGCTCATAAGCTTTAATATCTACCTTTTGTTTACCTTTAATATCATAAACATTTAAATCTTTATTTATATCATATGATCCTTGTACCTTCATTCTATTTTCGCCACTATATTCAATTACAGGCGCTTTGGTATCATCTATCAATATCGTAAATATCTTTTTATAATCTTTATCTTTATATTTAATAGAAACTTTCATGTCTATGATTTTTCCAACATTATCTTCATCATATTCAAATTTTGTTTCACAATCTTTTTTATTAACACCTTCTCCTAAGCTATAGTACATATCTTTTGATTGTATATCCTCTCCCCATTCTATAACTTGTGTACCCTTTCCATCTATTCCGCCACCAATTGTAGAGAATCTAATAGGTTCTTCTATTTCTGAATCCTTATTTTGGCATCCGAATAATAATAAGCAGCTTGGTATCACAAATATTAGCATTGTTTTTAATTTTTTCATGATTTGTTTTCTCCTATTATTTTATAAACATCAAATATAGTTCGTAAGTATAGTTATGATAATTACAAGGTAATAACGATTTTCCATGCTCAAAATATCATAAGAGAATGTTTTTAACCTAACTTTCTATCTAACATAATTGAATAGTTCAAATATTAATATACCAATAATGATACCTATAACAAGTATAATAATTGACTTTTTATTCATAATTTTTTCCTCCCTTTTTTACAATATTTATATATGAATGAAATGATAATATGCTTAAGTAAACTGTAATTGTGAT
>ENA-OWPJ01000412-OWPJ01000412.1-human-gut-metagenome-genome-assembly--contig:-NODE-412-length-45087-cov-4.40822_pt1 | contig 45087 bp, 43 predicted proteins | sample MGYA00248264_ERZ651846 | MGnify/ENA primary metagenome ERZ651846 (study PRJEB26924, sample SAMEA4378271) | human gut metagenome | biome: human gut; feature: human-associated habitat; material: faeces...
TATATTTCTTTTCCAAACAGGATACAAATATATCTCAGGGTAACATTTGCTTCTGTAATGATTTTCCACACCAGAAACAGTGTAAAAATATCTTGCATAGCTTTCTACCTGTACTCTTCGTCCGAAATCCCTTAAATGGAAATTTCATTAAGACAGTTTCCTCCTTCTCTCAACTAACTTTTTTTGTGCACTTATGAAAAGTTAGGTTAATTATAGCACGATATAAACTAATTAGATATAATATCAAGTTAATTTCTCATAATTAGAAATATGATACATAATCTATGTAATTTTGTACAAAATTGAAGCTATTTTCTAATTTTATTTTTTTATGAAACAAAAAAGAGTTTAATTTATCAAATTAGATATTTTAAACTCTTTTTAATATTTATACTTTTACTAACAATTTTCAATTTCTATTGGCTTTAACGACCAATATTTTCCTTTTGCGTTTACAACTTTCATTTGTTTTATGTCATTTAAATAGAATCTCGAGGTAAATACTGTTTTTCCCTCATCCGCAAATATTTCAATGCTGGAATGATCAACAAATATCCTGATTTTTTGATTTTCTTTGATTAGTCTTTTAGCATAGCGTCTAGTTCCATACTTCTCATTATACATAAATGTCATATGACTACGATCTAAAATATAATCTTTTTCATTCATCTCAAAAAATATATAGTTTTCTTTACTTTCTAAAATCTCAATTTTAAAATAATCATTTACTTCCAATTCCAATTCAAATGCCGCTTGTTTTAAATTCATACATGTATCTATTTGACGTTCTTCATCACGTAACGATTTTAACTCTTCTAATGGTTCTTGCACAAGTCGATCACCATCAACAATAATTTTTCTAGGTATTGTAAGCATATGTGCCCAGTTATTTTTATCTGATGGATAAATACATTTTGAATTGCCTAGCCATCCAAATAGTATATATCTTCCACTCTCATCTTTGAAAATTTGTGGGGCATAAAAATCAAATCCTTTATCCATTTCATAATATGTCTGTGCGTTAAATTTCAAATCATTTTGAATAGGATCCCCGATTCCATAGGTGACAGAAAAAACATTTTGATAATCGTAATGATTAGAACTTTTTATTCCTTGTGGGGAAAAGAATAAAATTCCTTTCCCGTCTTGTTCAAAATAATTAGGACATTCTAACATATAACCAAAATTATGATTTTGCAAATTTAAATTTCCCTGATAGGTGAATGTGTGAAAAGTATCTCCATGATATACTGGCAATATTCCTATTCCATTTACTGATTCTCCTCCAACAAGCATCCAATATGTATCCTGTTTTTTGAAAACACATGGATCGCGAAAATTATCAGATGTAATTTTTTTATCCAAAGATACTATAACTCCTTGTTTATCAATCTTATCTTGTCTTAAAAGACCATAACATACATTTGCCTTGTCATCCTGATCAATTCCAGTGTAATATACATGACAATGTTTTCCTTCCTTAAAAGCCATGCCACTATAGCATCCATGTAAATCATATGAATCATCTGGATACATTGCACATCCGTAATCATCAAAGTGGATAAAGTCTTTTGTGGTTAAATGCCTCCAATGTTTTAATCCATGTACTGGTCCTAATGGAAACCATTGATAAAAAATATGATATGTTCCCTCTATTTGACATAATCCATTTGGATCATTCAATAGCCCATGTGGTGGTGCAATATGAAAAGATGGATACCAACGATCTTCGATAGTTGTTTGATGAATATAATTTATATATTCATCTGAAACATCCTCTATACGAACAAGTCTGTTTTGATGATTTGAAAAATCAATTAATTTCATACTATCACCAATTTATTCTACTTTTCCTTTCATAACGATTCTCGTTAACAAATATGCAACACCTATAGAGATAACAAGTACTAGTAGATATTGGATCATACCTCCTTGTAAATATAACAATGTTCCTGGCAACATACTTGCGCCTGTTCCTTTTGCTGCTAAAGATACAATTCCAGCAAATGCACCACCAGCTGCACCACCAATACATCCCATTAAAAATGGTTTAATCAGTGGGAAAGTTATCCCATACATAACAGGTTCAGATATACCAAATAATGCTGGAATTAAAGCTGGAATCATATTTGCCCGTTTTTGTTTATTTCTCGTCATCATTACAATCGCAAGCCCTGCACCAAGTTGACCTGCAATCGCTGCACTTCCCATAGGATTGATGAAATCAAGACCAGTTTCAGCATAAATAGACACAATTATTGGTGTAACAGTATGATGCATACCTACAGAACATAATAATTGAATTCCACCACCATATACAATACCACCGATACCAAATGGTAATTGTAGCATACTTAAAATAATATCTGTAAGTCCTTTCTCAATTGCACTTAATACAGGTCCCACAATAAATAATCCCAATAACAAAGATATTAATAATGTTAAAAATGGTACTAATAACATATCCACAATATCAGGGATAATCTTATGTAATTTTTTCTCTAAAGTTGCTGCAAACCAGCCTAAACAAATTGCTGGAATAACAGAACTTTGATATCCCGTAACATTTAAAGTTATTGGCCCAAGAACAAACTTCAATGGTTCTGCCAGACCATTCACAACATTCCATTTATCTGGAAGATTAGGTGAAACAAGCATTAAACCTAAAACGATACCTAAAATAGGTGATCCTCCAAATTTTTTACAAGCTGACCATGTGACTAATACTGGGATAAAAGTGTAGGCAGTTCCTGTAAGAACATTAAACAAAGTATTTAAATTATCATCAAATTCGATATGAAGTCCATTTGTCATAAAACTTTGTAATCCCATTAAAATACCTGTCGCTAATAATACAGGAATAATAGGGATAAATATATCTGAAATCATCTTTGTCAATTGTTGGAATTTACCTGTAGTTTCATTTGTACTTACTTCTTGACAATCTTGTTCATCATAAATACCAGTTATCTTTTGTACTTCATCACATACTTTATTCACAAAACCAGTACCTAAAATGATTTGATGTTGTCCACTTTTTTCAAAGTAACCAGCAACTCCAGGTGCTTTTTTAATATTTTCAATATCTATTTTAGACGTATTTTTCAATGATAAACGTAGACGGGTTGCGCAGTGCATAACACTTACAATGTTTTCTTTTCCACCAACTGCTGCAATAATTTGTTCAGCTGTGACTCTTGGATCTTTTTTCATATGTTTTCTCCTCTCATGTCAAACCGGTTTTATATTTTTCGAAAAATAAACGTCCAATATCATGATATGCATGCTTTATTATGATATCGAACCGGTTTTACACATTAATGATATACTGCAAAATTCACTTTGTCAATAGAAACAGCAAAATTTATGTATGCCTTTACATAAACTTTGCTGTTTTTCATAACGTAGTATCTCCTAATTGTACTTCTACATCTAATATGATTTCTTTCTTTGCAGTTATTTTTCCTTCTATCATTTGAACAATTGTATCAACACTAGCATTTGCCAGCTTTTCAATTGGTTGCTTTATCGCAGTTAATGTACGCTCACCAATTCTTGTAATATACGTACCATCAAACGCAATTAATTTTAAATCATTTGGTACATGAATATTCCGCTCTTTAGCAATTGCAAGACATTCCATAATTGCCATATCTACACCAATAATGGCATCAACGTCTGGATATAAATGAAATGCCATTTCTGCTGCTTTTTTATATTTTTCTGTTGTAAAAGTGTTATGTCCTACTTCCACCTGATGAACTTGTATTCCATGCTTCAAAAACAATTCATGACAACATGATGCATAATCATTTTCCGCTTTCACAAGTATCATACTTCCTACCAATTGTATAACATGACGGCATTTATTATTTAATAAAATCTCTAATGTTTTTTCTGCTGCCTGATAATGATTAGAACTAACAACTGGTATATGTTCCCCAATAAACCTGTCCAAGGCCACAATAGGTTGTTTAGTTTTTTTATATCGATCAATATCCAGTGTATGCGCCCCCATAATAATCCCATCCATCGCTTTTCGATCTAACATATCAAGATAACTTTCCTCAATTTGTTCTCGACCAATCGTGCCACATACCATAGTCATATAACCATAATGAAATAATTTTAATTCTGCATATTTTATAAATGTTGCAAAGAATGGATGCATCACATCTGGCATTACAATACCGACAATATTACTTCTTCTGCTTGAAAGATTTTTAGCTAATTGACTGGGTACATAATTAAGTTCTCTCATCGCTTCTTCTACTTTAGCTCTTGTTTTAGCAGATACATATCCACTATTATTTACGACTAATGAAACTGTACTTTTCGCAACATTCGCTTTTTTTGCAACATCATTGATACTTGCCATGATAACACCCCATTTTCTTTTATAATGATATCATTCTTTCCAATACTTTTCTACTTCAATCTCATAAAAAAGAAAAGCAGCTTTCGCTGCTTACTTATTTGATTATCAAATCAGATATTTTAAACTCTTTTTTAATATCTATGCTTTTTCTTCCACTTTTTTTACTTTATCCTGTTCAATTGGCTTCTTTAATATACCCATCATGACCGCTGCAACAATGGTACCTACAACGATTGCGACAACAAACCCTACTTTTCCACTAACCATTGGCAAAGTAATAAAACTACCATGAGGTACTGGAGATGTTACACCAGTTAAGGAAGCAATCACTGCTGCGACAATACAACCGGTAATTGTAGATGGAAGAATGTGTTTTAAATCTGCGATTACAAATGGAATTGCGCCTTCTGTAATGCCCATGATTCCCATAATACCAGCTGTTTTCGCGGCACTGCGATCTGCTGATGTCCATTTATTTTTGAACATAATTGTGGATAAAGCTATCGCCATAGGTGGAATACCAGGGCATACACGGTAGATACCATTTGGTCCCATAACGCCTTCTGAAATTAATGCGATTGTAAACATTGTTACAGTCTTTGTAATTGGTCCACCCATATCAATTTCGCAAATTGCGCCAATGATAATCGCAAATAAGATCTGGTTAGCACCGTTAAGATTTGTTAAAAACTCCATTAATACATTAATCAATGATCCCATTGGATTTGCAATACAATAGATATAGAATAATCCTAATACTCCAGTGGAAATAACTGGCACAATTAAAATTGGCATAATAGACTTAATAACATTAGGAACTTTCCATGACTTCATCCATTTTACAAGGTAACCTGCCATAATTCCAAGAACCAATGCTCCTAAGAAACCTGTTTTTGCACCCGTTTCGCCAATCGTATTATTCGCAAGATATCCTAAGATAAACCCTGGTACAAGTCCTGGTCTGCCAGCGATAGAATAAGCAACATAAGCTGCTAATACAGGAATCATCATGAATAATCCAGCTGCACCTATTGTTTTCAGATTTGCCATTAATGGATTCGCAACAACAATACCTGTAGACGTTGCATCCCCTCCTAATAAGGATAATGAGAACAGAATACCACCGGCCACAACCATTGGCATCATGTATGAAGTACCTGTTAATAATGCTTTTTGTATATTCTTTAGTTCTTTCTTAAACCCTTCCATTGAAATTCTCCTCTCTATTTCAAATTATAATGTTGTAAAGCTTTATCAACGACACGTTCTGGATAAGATATTGCTTCATCCACATTTCCATAATAAATATCTTTTCCTTCAAATCGCTCTTCTTCTTCAATTTGGATACTAACGGCTAAAATAATCATATCTGCACGTTCTATATCCTCTTCGCTTAATTCATTTTCAATACCAATACTTCCCTGTGTTTCAAAATGATATTCATACCCTCTTTTTTTACATTCACTTTCTAATGCTTCCTGTGCCATATAGGTGTGGGCAATCCCTGTAGGACACGCTGTGATACCAACTACAAACATACGATCTCCTTTCTGATGTCATCATTGATCTGTTTTAAAAACTCAAATGCTTCTTCTTTTGTATTACAGGATTTTAAATGCTCTCTAAATTCCGGTTTCATCAGATTTTTGGATATCTGTGAAATAAATTTTAGATGTAATACATTTTTATCCTTTAAAGGAACACCAATCATAAAGATTAATTCTACTGGTTTTGTTTCAGCTTCACCCCAGTTGATTTCTTTTTCTGTTTTCATATATGCGATAAACGCTTCATTAACTGCATCACTCATGCCATGTGGAATCGCAACATCAAAACCAACTGCTGTAGAAAATTCATGCTCCCTTTGATACACTGCTTTTTTATATTCTTCTTGATTGTTAAGCAAGCCTAATGTTTCTGCCTCTTTGCATAATCGATTAATCGCTTCCTCTTGTGTTGTCACTGGCTCATTTACCATGACCAATTCTTTGCAAATCATGTTACTCCTCCCAATCTATACATTCCAGGAAATTCTTTTTTGTGATTCCTGTTTCAAACAGTTTTTCCAATTCTTCTGATTTTATCAGGTGATAAATTTCATCCAGTATCGCTTTACAGCTCATAAGATCCTGTTTATTGACATTGAAGAAAATTGCCATATGTACACTATGATTGGTCCACTTTATTGGTTTTTCTCCAATCCAGATGGAAACTGTAGTCTTATTCACAAAGTTTAGATTTCCATGCGGAATTGCTACCCCATATCTGTTATCTGTTGCGCCTTGCTGTTCACGCTTCAAAAGTGTTGCTTCGTATTCTTTCTGTACAATACCCTTTTCTACCAAATGTGTTACCATATGATGAATCACTGTTTCTTTATCTGTTTCATTTCCAACAAGTATATTTTCAGCTCGTAGATACTGGGACAAAATACTTTTGTCTACACTTCTTTTTTTCTCTTTCTGAAAAACAATATCCTGATAAAAAGCTCGTATATTTTGAATATCCATATCGCCCATTAATGCTGATACAACAATGGTTGGTTTACGCATCTCAATTTCTACTGTAGATATGATGAAATCAATGGATTCCAAATTAATTCTTAGTGCTTTTTCAACGGAAGCAACCTCCAATATATCTAATGGCGGCAATACGTTTTTGATACGATTTAAAACCATTTGACTTGATGCGATACCTAAAGGACAAATCAATAATACTTTCTTGCTCTTCTTCTCAAGGTCTACAATGTTTTGAAAATGAATCATCACAAACCCTACTTCATCTTCACTTAATTTTATATGTAATGCTTCACTTTCACTGTCCAACACGAACCATGTTAATTCAAACATAGAACCGAATTCTTTTTTCGTTTGTTCTAAAAGTTCATTTTGTAAATTAATTCCTGTACGTAAGCGAAATACCATGGCATGTAAATGTAGTAAAAGATTTTTCACAATATCCTCATACTGAAAGATATTCACATTTAATAATTCTTCCATTTTATGAATGATTCGATAAAAGATTTCTATCTCTGTTTCAGGGATTGTTTCCGTGCTTGGAAACTGTATTCTATCCGCAATCAGATAATTTGCGAAATAGTGGTAGTCTGCTTCAGTAAATTCTACCGTGATCTTTTTTGTGATGAAAGATAAGATTTCCCTAGCCAGCAACATATTCGGCTGTTCCATGATTTTATCTAATAACAAAGCATCCTGAAGGGCTTGAATATGGTGATTTTGTATACATCTGGTTGTCAATATGACCATGATATTCACGATATGGTTAAAGTAATGCTCTGGTATTTCCATTTTTCTGATATCTTCAAAACTTCGTATGATATCAAAACATGTCTTTACGATAACATCATCATATATCTCTGTTAATTTCATGGATTGACTCACTGCATCTTCACTCGCCATCAACATCAATCTTTGAATCTGTTCCTCACTGCCTTTGATACAGATATGCATTTTTTCAACACATAACTGTGCTCCTGAAGTAACATAGCGACGATTCAAAATATCAATATCATTTCTGATAGAACTTACAGAAACATAAAACTCATCACTGATATCCTCTATTTGACAAGGTATTTCTTCAATAATGATTCGCTGTAACAGAATAAATCTTCTTGTTTCTGGATAATAATCCTCTTCTCCATCATCTATGTTATCGTACGTCGCCACATCTGTATTTTTCTGAACCCTGATTCCTTGTCCCGGCATTGTTTGTATTTGATAACCCTTTTTCTCCATTAACGGTTTTATCTTATCTAAATCAGAATAAATTGTACGTTTACTAACACCCAGCAATTCTGCATAGTCAGCTACCGTTAATACCTTTTTTTGTTTAATCAAGATTGCCATTAATTGATCTAACCTTTTTGAAACCATACCTTCACCTGCTTTCATTGATCAGGGCAGCTGTTCTTCAAAGATAAGAAGTGATTTTTTTAGATTTTCTACATTTTGTTGTAAAATATCTTCTTTTTTGAAAATACCGCCTGCACTTCCTGCGTATGTATATCCCCCTTTCGTTAATATCTCTTTTACATTGCCACTGTTTACGCCACCAACTGCCATCAATGGTAATGTTCCTAATGGTTCACAAACTTTATTTGCGTAATTTTGTGATACTTCATTTGCGGGGAAAACTTTAATAATATCAGCGCCTAATTGTATTTGATGATAAATCTCACTTGGTGTAAATGCTGCTGGTATAGAAGTCACATGATGTTCTTTACAATATTGAATCATTTCTTGTGTAAAACCAATTGGCGATAACACGAAGGAAACACCCAATGCAATTACTGCTTTTAAATCATCAAAATGTATGACAGTTCCTGCGCCTATACATAACGCTCCTTGATATTGTGATACGATTTTTTTAATTGTATCCAAAGCATTTTCTGTATTGAGCGTAATTTCTACATTTTTCACTTTGGATCCCATCTTTAATACTTCACATACGGTTTTTACTTGTTCATAAGTATAACCCCGCAATATAACTGTTACATAACCTTTCATTCCATCACCTTCCTTACAATTTCATTATACCTTGCATATTTCCTTTTCAAAGTCAGCCTGTTGCAATGGCTTGTTGCAACTTTTTTGCATATACTCTGTATAATATTTCTTAATGATTGTATAAGATTTATCATCTATTTCCATTGTTTCCAACAAGCGGACTCCTTGTTTAGATTCTTCCTTTTCATCATATACAAGCGCTGCTGCTATCGATTTCAAAAGGATATTTGCATCCTTTTGTGCTTGATGTAGTAATACAAAAGGCCTCATAAATCTTTCGTTTGCTTCCAGTTTACGCTTAACATCTCTACAATTACGCTGTATACTGTCCTGAATAAATGGATTTGAAAATTTATCTATTGCACCTTGCGCAAAAACCTGTTGATCATGTAATGATACATGAAAATAGTCTGCTAAAATAGGATTTAAAGATTGCATTAAATCTTCTGCATCTTTTCGTATTTCGATATCTAATGCTGCTTCATGTAACAGTTTGTATCCTTTTAAATATCCTGAGTAACAAAACAAAGCAGATAATAAATTATATGTATAAAGCTTACGTTCCATAAAAAGATGAAAATCTTCTATTGGAGTTACATTTTCCAGATATATTTGATCTAATGCTTTATTTTTGATTGGCAAGTAACATATATCCTGAGAGATGATATCAATTTCATGCATGGTATTGGTTGTACAAAAAATACTGCCTTCACTTATTTGAATATCTTCAACACCTAAAAATCCTTGTAATTTAGATGCTACATCTATTCCATTTTCAAATGTTACGATTGCTTTATCTTTCAGAAGATGGCAATATGGTTTCAAATTATTTGCCAATTCTTCATAATGCTCTAATCCTATAGAAACTGCGACCATATCACAATGTGTTAAACAGTATTGATAATTTTTCTGTGTCGCACAATAAGCCTGATAATTAAAAATATTCTTAGCAGGTTTCGTATTACCATAAAATGATATCTCATAATTTTTAGATGCTTCCAATTTATCAATGAGAGCTTCATCCTTATCCACAAACAAAATATGATCTTTTGAATCAATATATTGTGGTAAAAATCCTCTGCCACTTTTCCCAGCGCCTATAATCAGAATGGTATGATTCATTGGATAACATCCTGCAAAAAGTGATAACATTTATCTTCTAATGCCCATACTTTTTCCTTATCGCTTTCTCTGATTTCCATTGTGACAAGAATTTCTCCAGAACTGACTTCATCTAATGCTTCTAATATATCTCTTGCGACTTGTTGATTTAAAAATCCTTCTTCACATAAATCAATATGCCAATCACCAAAACGTGGATTCGTTTCATCTAAAATGGCATTCGCAAAATGTACACGTGAAATATATGGTGCTAAAGCTTGGATGCTTTCTTTGAAATCATCTTTGTTTAATGCCACATGTGCACTATCCCAGCTAATGGACAATTTTTGGTCTTGAAATACAGATTTATCGAATCTTGATAGGAACTCCAATGTTGTCTTGGTATCTCCCAACACATTCTTTTTATGTGCAAAAGCATCTAATGGTTCTACCAGAAGCTTTGTAGGATAGCCTTGTTCCTGTATATAAAGCAATAATTCTTTAAGGGATTTTTCAAATTGACATAAGCCATCTGCACGCTTGCCATCGACCATTTTTCCACTTGCTAATCCAATAAATTCTCCATGAGTTTTGGTAGAAGTTGTAATCATTTCTTTTACTTTTTCTACTGCTTTTATTCTGTTCTCTTCGCATAAATCACTAAGATTTAATCCAGCTCTACCTAACTGTCCTGTTGTCCAATAAGTAATTCTCCAATCTGGTTTCAAATCAAGAAATGCTTGAATAAATTCTTCTCCTTCCACTAGCCTGGTTTCAATACTTGTATAATGACCCTGTGTTTTTAATCTACGATATAGTTCTATAGAATCTTCTGGTGTTTTTATACAAGGATCAAAAACATTTGACACAAGTAATGATGGTATGTATGTAATATTTTTCATACGCTCGCTCCTTTCTTTCTGATTTCATACTATCATGTTTCCGTTTTGAAGTTTAATCAACGAATTTCAACTAGCTGTTGCAAAAATCTTCTTTTGTATGAATGAAAGAAAGTCATCTTTTGTATAATTCATAATGAGTTCATCTGGAAAATCAATATCATAAAAATATTGCTGAATCTCTTGATAGTTTTTGATATCTGAAGGATCATGCGCATCACTGCTTAAAAGTATCTTCACTTTGTAATATTTACACAGATTCAATAATAAATGATCATTTTCTATGACATTTTTTCTAATATCAAGATTTCTTAAAGAATTATTGTTTATCTCTATAAGGACATGATGATCTTTAGCCACCTGCACAATCTTCTCATAATCTAATGGAATGTTTGCGTCATCTGGATGTGAAATAATATGTATTTTAGGATGTTTCATTGCCTCTATCATATTTTCTGTATTTGTTTTTTTGTCTTTACTTTGATAACAATGCAAGTGAAAGCCCGCAATCGCATAATCTAATAAATCAAGTGTTTTATCGTCCATAGACAATTTTCCATCTAAGATATTTACTTCTGCACCATATAGTATTGGTAAACCATATAAACATTTTGGAGCTACATCTAAATTTCTAAAATAAATAGGATCACATGCCCCCGGTATCCCCTGATCATGCTCACTAAAACCTAAAAGCTGTAAGTTTTTTTCATACTTTGCTGCATATGCCATTTCACGAATTGTACCAAAAGCATGTCCACTGGCAATGGTATGTGTATGTACATCTAGTTCTATATCTTCTAATCTGATTTTCATTTTCATTCTTCCTTCCTGCTTTTTTATCACAGTACCATAGAGAGCCTTTCATTAAAAACTAGATTTCTGCAACAATAGGTTGAAAAATATATAATTAAAAAATACGTTATCCGCGTATTTTTCGCAAAAGAAAAGCAGCTTTCGCTGCTTACTTATTTCACTTCAATCAATTCATATTCTCTTGTACCTAAACCAATCTTTTCCGCATGTTCCAAGCATACCTTCCAATTTGTTTCAGGTGTTGTATTCGTAAAGTGATCATGATGATCATGGAATCCTTCCTCATGCATATGATCATTTAACAAACTGTTTGGCATTGGTGTTTGTGCATTGCAGGCATCTGCGCAAGCCTGATCTAATGCAACAGGATCAAAACTAGCAAACATACCAACATCAGGTAAAATCGGCGCATCATTTTCCGCATGACAATCGCAATATGGTGAAATATCAATAACTAAATTAATATGGAAGTTAGGTCTGCCGTCCACAACAGCTTTGCTATATTCCGCGATTTTTTTATTTAAATCATCATTTGCACTATCATTTTCGTTATAAATAGCATCATAATTACAAGCACCCATACAACGGCCACAACCAACACATTTATCATGATCAATAGAAGCGTGATTGTTTTCATCAAAACTGATCGCACCATGTGCACAATTTTTAAAGCACATATGACAACCTGTACAGATAGATTTATCTACACTTGGCTTACCAGATTTATGTTGATCCATTTTTCCTGCACGTGAACCACATCCCATACCAATATTCTTTAAAGTTCCTCCAAATCCAGTACATTCATGTCCTTTAAAGTGGCTTAATGAAATAAATACATCCGCATCCATAATCGCACGGCCAATTTTTGCACTCTTACATAATTCTCCATTCACAACAGGTACCTCTACATCATCAGTACCTTTTAAACCATCACCAATGATCACATGGCATCCAGTACTAAATGGTGAAAAGCCATTTTCATATGCTGCCTCCATATGATCTAATGCATTCTTTCTACGACCAACATAAAGTGTATTACAATCAGTCAAAAAAGGCATACCACCTAATGACTTCACAACATCAACGATAACTTTTGCATAGTTTGGGCGTAGATAAGAAAGATTTCCCGGTTCTCCAAAATGAATTTTTATCGCAACCATCTTTTTCTCAAAATCAATATTTCCGATACCAGCTACTCTGACTAACTTATTCAATTTCTGAGGCAGGTTTGTACCAGGCAATGCACGCATATCTGTAAAATAAACCTTTGATTTTTCCATATCCTATTTCCTCCTTATATTTACTAAATCCATTTTATACCAAATAAATTCACATAGCAATATTTAATCAGAATCACTTTTTAGAATATTAAAAAAATACTGCTATTTAAACAGTATTTTTATAAAAATTTATATTTTAATACGCCAAATCCAACAAGCCATCGAGATTACCGCAATAGCATAAATCAAGCTCTTTTATATCCATAAAATCATCTGGTAAAAATAAAGAACTGGATTTTTTTGAAGATATTACCTGACTGCTTTGTAGAATTTCTGCCACAAACTGTGAACAGAAATAGCGATGGTTGATTTTATGTCCGATATGCAAAAGACATAAAGCCACTCCCAATTTACTATACTTATAATGTTTAGATCTAGCCTCATGCCGTTTTAAGATGATACAAATTTCTTCATATACCTCATCACTAACATGAATTTTATATAACCGGCATGGCGTTTCTAACCTGCATTCTTTAGAGAATCTATGGAATTGTTCCCTGCGAAATCCTTTGGTCACAATACTATAAAATTCTTCGTATTTCTCATCAATACCAATAGAAGCATGCGTATAAGAAGATCTTGTCAATCCTCTGATGGCTTTAGAAGCTCTATCAGAAAATTTTGTTAATAATACATAAACGTATTTATCATTTGGTTGAATGGACATAGCTGCATCCTTTCTTATTTTTTTAAAGTCCAGTCCATTGTACCATACATGATATCTTTTCGTATACTGATTTTTTCAGAAACTTATACCAATTTCCAACAATGATTATAAAACGCCTTTATATTCCCCTGATTTTAATCTTTTGGTAAAAATTATAAAAGCAGTATAGCTTAAAATTGTTATACTGCTTTTACTATCTATTCTAAATTTTTTCCATTTGTTGCGATAACATTTTTATACCAATAGAATGAATCTTTTTTATATCGTTTGCATTCTTTCACATCATCATCGCTGCGGTCAACGTAAATAAATCCATAACGCTTGGCGATTCCATTGCTTGTGGATAGTAAGTCAAATGCGGACCATGGGTTATATGCAATCAGCTGCACACCATTTGAAATTGCATTTTTCATGGCTTTGATATGTTCTCTAATATATTCAATACGATAAGGATCATGTATTGTACCATCTTTTTCTAATGTATCATATGCGCCAAATCCATTTTCACAAATCATCATAGGTTTATGATAACGATCATTAATATCTTCTAACACATATTGTAGTCCCATTGGATCAATTGGCATAGAGAAATCTGTAGCGCCAATGAATTCATTTTTACAGCCTTCAAATAAATCTGGCTGCACTTCGTAAACAACATCTCCTCCTTTACCGATTTTATTGTTCTGTTTAGAGCGTCGTGCTGCCCCAGGTGTAGGTGCTTTTACACAGGCACTTTGGTAATAGTTGATGCCAAGGAAATCAAAACATTCTGAACCTTTTTTAATTAAATCCATATCACCTTCCTGTATTTCAAATTCAAGACCCTGACGTTTTAAATATGCCATAACAGAATCTGTATACACACCCTTAAAATATGCATCCATATAGAAATAATTTTTAAACGCATTCGCATTTTTAGCAGCAAGAACATCCTGAGGTGCACATGTATGTGGATAGTACGGTGCCATATCCAATGCTGCACCACATTGCCCATTTGGTACTATTTCATGAACAGCAATTGCAGCCTTTGCATGTGCTAAATTCATATAATGATTTGCCTGATAACGGAATTTCGGATTAAATTTATCTTCCATTGAGATTTTATTTTTACGGTCAATATAATTTACTACAATACTTTGTTCATTGATTGTTAACCAATAACGTACCTTATCTTTATATTCATTCAAAATAAATCTTGCATAATACTCAAAATCATCTACAATTTGGCGATTCGCCCATCCACCATATTTCTCAACTAAAGCCATGGGTAAATCATAATGCCACATAGTGACAATCGGTTCAATATGATGAGCTCTTAATTCATCAATTAAATTGTGATAAAATTCTACACCTTTTGGATTTGGTTCACCTACTCCATCTGGCAGTACTCTTGACCAGTTGATGGAAAAACGATAAGACGTAAATCCCATTTCTGCCATTAGTGCTACATCTTCTTTATAGTGATGATAATGATCACTTGTAACACTGGCATCTGCATATCCATATTCATCGTGAATTTCACGATTGATAACATCCTGTTGATTGTCTTTTTTTCCATCTTCGTTTGCAGCGCCTTCACATTGATAAGCACTCGTTGCGGCTCCCCATAAGAAGCCTTTAGGGAAACTATTTACATATTCCATTAATTTTTTCCTCCAGTTTTCTATTCATCTTCATCATTTGTTCCATCACATTCACTTCTGATGCAATTGTCATCAATGTATCCTGTGCATGTATAAACAATAAGCATATTTCGATTTTATCGCCTCTTGCTTCATCCTGAATTACCTTGGTCTGTGATAGATGTGCTTTTTTTACATTTTCTTTTGCAGAAACTAACAACTCCTGTGCTTTATCTTTTTCTCCATCCATTTCTGCAATCATCGCTTTTGTGGCCAAATTTCTTGCTTCACCTGCATGCAGAATGATTTCCATAGCTACATTTATAATTTTTTCATCCATATAACAACGTCACCCCTTTAAGCGATTGCTTTCGTTTCTGTATTCTTCACTTCTTTTCGTTCTTCTTTTTTTAAAAGTTTCATCTCTTCTTCTGCCATTGTTACTTTTTCAAATGTTTTGAAGAATGGATAATAAATGATGATATCCAACGCAAGAACGACTGCCCACCACAGAATTCCCATCATATCGCCTGTAAACATAACAGTTGAAATAGGTGCTGGAATAGTTGCGACCATTGCAAGTTCAATAGTAGGAACAGCTAATAATCCCATTTTCATAATAACATATACAATCGTTGCATTTACAAAGGTACAAATATACATTGGAAGCATTAGAACTGGATTAAATACCATTGGTGCTCCATACAATACTGGTTCATTAATGTTGAAAATAGAAGGTCCAATACATACTTTACCTAAAGTTTTTAATCGTTTACTTTTTGATGTTAGCAATAGAATATTAAATGCTAGTGTACATCCCATACCACCCAATACACATAAAGCGATTCCATTACATACTTCTGAAGTTGTTAGATTTGTCGCAATACCGCCAGCTGCTACTGCCGCAACATTGGCAGCCTGTGCAGGAATAAAGATAGCATTTCTAGGACCTGACCAAGTCCAGCCAGATATACCAAGAGAATAGAAGAATACTGGAATAAAGATAACCAATAAGAAACCAGGATATGTTTGTGCGATTGCCTGTACTGGTTCAAAAATCAATAATACCAATGGATATAAATCTACATCAAAATCGATAATTAATATCTTCATGGTAAGAATTGTTATAAAAATCGGTATAATATTTTTAATCCATTCCTGAACAAACTCTGGAACAGTTTTATTATTTTTAAACAATTTCATCTTAGCAACCATATGGAAGATAAATGCAACGTATAATCCTACAATAATTGCAACTACAATACCCGTAGGTCCAAAACGGTTCCATGTAACAGAATATACTCCATCCACAATGGTTCCTTTCATTGTTAGAATATATGCACAGATACCAGTTAACCCTCCGACAACCTGATATCCACGATGTTTCAAAGATCCCATTAACTGATACACCATCATAAATGATACTAACAGAGCTAACAGATTGAATGTATATGTCGTAACATCACTTAGATTTGGTAAAAAGTTTGGAAAATATGGTTGTACAACATTATAGAAGAAAATGACACAACCGGTTAAGATAAATGGTAAACATTTGACGATACCTGCAGAAAATCCAGATACCCATGGCCTATTAGTAAATCTTTGTACTGCTGGCGTTAATGAATTCTGAAGCCAGTCCATTAATTTTTTCATATTTGCTCTCCTTGTTTTACATAATATTATTTTTCTAATTGCTCTAATGCGAAATCTACAAGTCCTTCTCCATCAAGCGCTCCATAGATTTTTTGTGGAATCACTGCGACTGGAATATCATATGGCTCTGCCATTTCCTCAAATTCATCTAAGTGTGATTCATAATGAGGTCCTAAGAGTAATAATTGATAATCCTCTAATACATCTTCTACCACACTTTGACTTTTGGCATCGATATTGATATCTGCTTGTTTCATGTCTGCAGCTTTTTGTGCTCGTTGTGCTAAAAATCCAGAACTCATTCCTGCTCCACAGCACAATAAGATATTATATTTTGGCATTTGTTTTTGCCTCCTTTCAACTTACACCACTATTATGCGAAAACTTACATAACAAAAAAAGTTTAGCATTTTCATTCAATGACGAAATTTTGGAACTTTTTTAAAATACCATGAAACGGTATAATTTGATTGTAAATTAAGATATAATATGTATCATGTTTCATAAAATGGTTCATATTGGGAGGTATATGAAATGGTCACGAAAAGAGATATCATACAATTCTTAAACAATTCTCATACAGAATTATTAACTACCAAATCTATTGCTGCTCATTTTAATGTTACTCAAAGAACCATACAAAATTACTTAAAAGAGATCAAAGAAGAGTATCAGGATTGTATAGAAACTACATCAAAAGGAATTATCGTTAAGCAATCATTAGAGTTAAAAGAAGATTACTCTATTCCTTTGACCTATGAAGAAAGAAAATCCTATATTCTACGAAATCTTTTGGTAAATAATTATCGCTTTGATATAGATAATCTTGCTGAATATTTATGTATTTCAGAAGTTACCCTACAAAATGAAATAAAAAAGATCAGACGCAGTATTGAAAAATACGGTCTGGTCCTTAAAACAAAAAATAATCAATTATTTATCAATGGTACCACAAAAGATAAAAAAGCTCTTATGATTCAGCTAATTTATGGTGAAGCAGAAAATTCACTGGTCAGTCTGTCAACACTGAATGATATCTTTCAAAATTATAATGCAGAAGAAATCCGTGATATTCTCATACAAAAGCTAAACGATGCACATTTCTTTATGGATGAATATTCCCTGATTAATTTATTACTTCATATATTAATCGCGATGGATCAGCAGCAATCTTTATCTCTGACACAAATCAATGAGGATATGCATCAAGAATTTAGAGATTTAAATCACCATTTTGTATCAATTATTGATGAAGTGTGCAAATCACTCGAAGAAATTTATAAAGTGAAATTCACTAGTAGTAATCGTTATCAGTTTACACTGCTCTTAATGACAAGAGCTATCAGAAATAAAGAAATCGAAGGAATTGATCGTACAAAATTATCTGTAAGTAATGAAATATTATCATTGGTAAGCTACATCATATCTGAAATTTACAAAATTTATGACATTGATTTAAATACCAATGAATTCGTCATCGCATTTTCTTTACATATTAAAAATATGTTGATTCGCCTAAAAGAACAAATTTCCATTCATAATCCATTATTATATAATATAAAATCTACTTCCCCATTTATCTATGACATTGCTGTTTATATTTCTAATTTAATCAGCAAGGAACAACATGTGGAAGTATATGATGATGAAATCGCCTATATTGCTTTACATATCGGTGCTCGAATAGAGGAATTAAATAGCATCAGAGATAAGTTAAAAGCAGTTTTGGTCTGTCCACAATATTATTCTTATTATAATCAACAGTTTAAAAAAATTGAAACGTACTTTCACGATGATATGATGATTTCATCTATTGTCACAAATCCTATTGAATTAGAGGATATATCATGTGATATTATTCTTTCCACAATTCCTGTGAATAAAGGAAATCATTGTGTGTTGATATCAAATTTTTTCAATGAAAATGATAAAGACAATATCAGCATCATGATCAAACGATTAAAAAAAGCAAAAGCAAGGGATAAAACAATTGATTTACTAAGAAAGCTCATTGATAAAAAGTTGTTTACCCTCCATGCAAAGTACCAATCAAAAGAAGATGCTATCAATCAAATGAGTGATGCTTTACACTCTCTTGGTTATGTACAAGAAGAATTTAAACAGAAAATATTTGATAGAGAAAAGATATCCGCTACCAATTTTGGTATGATTGCAATACCACATCCTATTGATTTTTACGCTAACAAAACAGTGATAGAAGTATCAATATTAAAAACTCCTGTTTTATGGGGAAATACTTCCGTAAGAATTATCTTTATGGTATGTATTAATAAGCGTGACTTTTCTAATTTTTCAGATGTATTTTCCTTTCTTGCAGGAACATGCAGTGATGATGAAAATCTAGAACGATTAGTTAATGTCAAATCATATGATGAATTTATGAATACCATTATTGCTTTATATGAATAAAAAAATACCATTTCCTGCCCATTGGAAACGGTATTTTTCTTCTACAATAAATATTTTTCCACAAACTCCGCAATACCATCATGGTCACAATCGCCTGTGATATAATCCGCAACACTCTTTGTCAGCTCACTGCCATTTTCCATGACCACACCAACACCAGCGTTTAACGTCATGTCATGATCATTATCAGCATCCCCAAAGGTACAAAGATTATCCATTGTCCAGCCGTGTAATCCCATAATTTCCTCCAAGCCATATGTCTTTGTGACTCTTGGATCCATATATTCATACAATACACTTGCCGTAATTAATCCTGATGATTTATAGTTATCATTATGGAATGTCTTACTTCTTTCAATTACTGTATCCATGTATTCTGGCTCAAATACCAACATTACTTTTGGTTTTGGCTCCGCTAAAAATTCATCAAAATCTACGACACGATAATCAATACCATCTGCCTTAGAAAGCATTTTAATTAAATCATCATCCTTTGGCGCAAACAACAATCCATCATATGGAATCGCAAAATTTACATTTAAATCTTCATAATGCGCAATAATTTCTTTGATCAATGCACCATCTAAAGGAAAACTTGCTTTATCAAAATCCAACGTTACATCAAAAACTTCACCGCCACCGCTTCCAACAATGGCATCTACTAGACCTTCAATTCCCCATTCACCAAGCTGATTTCTTACACTCTTTACATCACGCCCTGTACATAAACCAAAAAGAATACCTTTTTCTTTTAACTTTTTGATTGCTTTGACTGTCTTTTCAGTCACAACTCCAGCATTACCCAATATTGTACCATCTACATCACACATAACTGCTTTTATATCTAATCCATTTACCATGTACCTTAACCTCCTAGCCTTTTTCTCATACACAATCGTACCTTATTTTGGAGTTACATACAATGGATTACGTTTTCATAGAATAGAAAATTTCGTACAAATTCACAAAACCCTTTAAAATGGGCATTTAAAGCAGATAAATCACGTTTTTAGGGGGACTTTTTCAAGAAAAATCACATTTTTTGGACGAGTTTTATGCAAATCATCACGTTTTTAGGGCGACTTTTATCAAAATCATCACGTTTTCCTGAAAAATAAAGAAAGAAAAGCCGTATGCATCGCATACGACCCCTTATTAAATCAAATGATATCGCTGTAATAATTCTTCGATAACGGTTCCCTGAATCTTCTTTAAACCTTTCTTTTCAATGACTTTCATCATCCAAGGCAATTCAATTTCTGATAGTTTTTTACCATCCATCATCTTATACGTACTATCCAATAATACACGAACGTCGTAACAAGAATTAAATACTTCAGGAACACCACGATCAACATCTAATAATGTATATACAGCTTCCATTGCTGTTCTTACGGAATATTCGGTTGTAAAGACTGTATCACGAACTGTATCCGCAAACTGACCGATAAATGCAAAGTTTACACATCCATCAGGCACAACCTTTGGTCGATCTCCTTTGGTACGAGGCATAAAGAATGCAGTAATATAAGGCATCATACATGGGATACAACGTGCAGAATTGACTGCCATATCATGGATTTCATCTTCTGGAACACCTAAGTGATATAACCATTCTTCTGTGATTTCTATACCTGTACATTCTCTCATCGGTTTCTTAATATAGTTTCCTGGCACATCGCCAAATAATCCATAGAACCAGATGACTAGCTGATCTTTGGGCTGATCTTTGAAGTGTGGCTGGCGGTTGATTGTCCAACTTAATAACCAGTTAGAATCTTTTGCGGTTACAATACCACCGGTTGTGACTTTCCCTGCGAATGGATCACGTTTACAAATCTTCTCCAAATATGGTGGAATCTTATCATCTAATGTTGTAATGGTTGCGGATTCCCAATATGTTTTTTCTGTATCAGTACAGAATTTATCCGGATGTCCAAAGCTTGGATCCTGTGCTGCGATATTTCTCCATAACTGCCAACAGCCACCATTTTCCGTTTTAAATTCTGGGGCATGGTTTTCATCACCAAGACTGGAATTTTCTGTACAGCTGCCATTTGTCACAAATACCAAATCATCTTCGATTAAATCGATTGTTTCTTCTTTTCCACCATGGATACATACAATCTGTTTTGCGACTTTTTTATCATCTTTGATATCAAAAATTACGTTTGTGACTTTAGTATCATACTGGAATTGCACATGATGTGCTTCCAAGTATTTAATCATAGGCAAAATCAAAGATTCATATTGATTATATTTTGTGAACTTTAATGCAGAGAAATCTGGTAAACCACCAATATGGTGAATAAAACGCTGGATATATAACTTCATTTCCAAAGCACTGTGCCATTGTTCAAAGGCAAACATGGTTCTCCAATATAACCAGAAATTACTCTTAAAAAATTCTTCATCAAATACATCATTGATGGTTTTATCATATAAATCTTCATCCTTCGTAAAGAACAATTTCATGATTTCCATAGCAGCTTCATCACTTAGCGCAAATTTTCCATCTGTATGAGCATCTTCTCCACGATTAATTGTCGCACGCATCAAAGAATAGTTAGGATCTGCTTTATTTAACCAATAATATTCATCTAAAACAGATACACCCTCTGTTTCAATAGAAGGAATAGAACGGAACAAATCCCATAAACATTCAAAATGATTTTCCATTTCACGACCACCACGGATAATAAATCCTTTGGTTGGATCTTTGATACCATCACATGCACCACCTGCGATATTTAATTCTTCTAAAATATGTATATGTTCCCCTTTCAACTGTCCATCACGAACCAGGAAACATGCGGCTGCCAAAGATGCTAAACCAGAACCAACAAGATACGCTGATTTACGATCAACTCCAGCTGGTTTTAAAGGACGTGCAAATGCTTCATAATTACCATTACTATAATACATATCCATTACCTCCGTTTGTTTTTACACCTATAGGATAACGTGAATTTTAAATTGCCACCATAGACACGACTTTGCCCGTGTTGAAAGTTTTCACACTTGCCTGTATCTGTCTAAAATTTTGACATAACCCCTTTGGTGTCTAGTTTCTTTATTTAAGTATAACTGTTTGAATTGCGAAATTTGGAGATATCTGGAAGGCTTTTCTATTTTGTGCGAAACCCTGTATAATTATTTTATGAAATATATGAAACTATTTTTTTATATCTAGTGTTATATGGGTGAAGGAGGGGAAAAATGAATGAGAAAGCTTATCTAAAGGAAATCAGAAAAGGGAATCAAGAAGCTTTAAATGCATTTATTGAAACATTATATCCTTCCGTATATCGCTATGTTTTCTGCAAAGTATCAGGAAAAGAGGAAGCAAAAGATATTACACAGGAAGTCTTTCTACGTTTTATCAAACAGATTCACAATTATCAAAGTAATGGAAAAGTGCTGGCATATTTATACACCATTGCGATGAATTGTTGTCACACCTATTATCGAAAAGAAAAACGCTTTGATTACACAGAATTAAATGATGAGATATCAAAAGATGATTACAATCTGTCAGAAGATGTCCTTCACACATTGACCTTTGAAGAATTAAGATTATGCTTACAAAAACTGCCAGATAAAGATCAGGATATTTTAATCTTTCATTATCTGAAACAAATGACATTCAAAGAGATCTCACAAATCACAAATGAAAGTGAAAACACATTAAAAACCAGACATTATCGTGCCCTTGCCAAAATGAAAAAAATAATAAAGGATGGTGATCAACATGTATCATGACTTTGATGAGATTGATATTCCAGAAGAAGGTTTGGAAACGACCAAGCAACAATGCTACAACGTATTAAAAGAAACGATACCGCCTACAAAGCTATCCACCATATTTCAGCTTTATATGTTAGATACTGCTTATTATATCAAAAGTGCATGCTTGGGTATCGTGATGCTTCTTTCTATTGGCTTCTTTTTCCCAGATATGTTTCTTGCGAGTTCTACTATTTATTTTATGATATTAGGAGCGCTCTCTGCTTATGAAACACATAAACATCACATCTATGAAATGAACGAATTATTAGATGTCACCTATTTGAATTCTGGAAGGACCTTTCTTTATAAGAGCATTTTGATTTCCACATTACAAATCATTGGGTTTATATTTATTCTTTTGATTCAATTAAATTTACCAAATGCAAACATCAGCTTATTAATATTAAATACAATTTTACCAATTTATTTGATACAGTGCATTTCTATGGTATTTGAAAGATTTATTCATACAAAGTTCAGTGCCATTATTTTATATGCATCTTGTTATGGTATTTATACAACATTAAAAGAGGTTATTATTTACCAATTAATGAGCATTCCTATGCTTTATGTCTATACTGTATTTGGTATCATTACAATTTTATTAATCATTTTATTATTTATATTTTACAAAAACACCGAAAAGGAGGAAACGTTTTATGGAATTAGTAATGAAGGATATTAGTAAATCATTTAAAGAAAAAAAAGCAGTCGATCACATTTCACTTACATTAAACAATGGAATTCATGCGTTACTTGGCGCAAATGGCAGTGGGAAAACAACACTGATACGTATGATCTGCGGGTTATTACCAAGTAGTGAAGGTGAAATTTATGCCGATGGGGTTTCCATCAAAAAACAATATGACATCTTTTGCGATATGTTAGGTTATATGCCTCAACATTTTGGTTTTTATCCAAATTATACGATTGATGAATTTTTAAACTATATGGCCATTGTAAAACGTATTCCAAAAAAAGATGCCCAGATACGGATTGATCATTGGATCAAGGAATTAAACCTGCAAGAACATCGTCGTAAAAAAATGAAGAACTTGTCAGGTGGTATGTTGAAAAGAGTTGGAATCATTCAGGCATTATTAAATGAACCAAAGATTTTAATTTTGGATGAACCAACTGCTGGTTTAGATCCAAAAGAACGTATTGTATTTAGAAATCTGATTGCGTCTTTATCAAAAAAATGTTTGGTATTATTATCTACACATATTGTCAGTGATATTGAAACCATTGCGGATGATATTATCGTTATGAAACAAGGAACTGTAATTATGCATGATACCTGCGAAAATCTATTGAAAAGTATGGAGCATAAGGTATGGAATGTTCATGTAAGCGATCAAGAGGCAACACAATTGATGAATCAATACATCATCGTAAAAAGCCATCAAGTTGCGGATGGGGTAGATTTACGTATGGTATCGGATGTGAAGCCAAATGCACAAGCCATAGAAGTTGAAAGTGATTTAGATGATTTATATTTATATCATTTTAATGAAGAAGGTGATGAAGCATGATGCGCCTGATTCTCAATGAAGTCAAAAAGATCTTAAAGAATAAGCTTAATTTATTCGTCATTCTTGCGATGATCATAGGAATGGGGATTGTTAGTTATCTTAACTTATCACCAGAAGACATACCACTTTATCTTGATCAAACACCAATTGTTTTAAAAACGTTTGATGGCAAAGAATTAAAAAATATAGAAGAAGTAAAAGCCTATAAGCATGAGATATTATCCAAATATCATAAAAAGGCAGATGCGTCTTTGTGGGAACAATACAAAAAAGATTACAACAATTACTACAAAGAATTTACAAAACAATATAATGATGCCATGATGAAAAAAACGTATGGCAAAGATTATTTGGACATATTCAATAAAATAAAAGGTCAGGTTTCAGAAGAAGATGCAAATAAGTATATGAGTATGGAAAGAAATAGCCCTTATTCAATTAGTCCATCGAGTATTAGTGATTACAACGCCGAAACAAAAACAGTGATCCTTCCTGCCTTTTATGAAAAGCAAGGCGAGCTATATATGTTAAATTATATCTATCGAGGAACTTATGATGCATCTTATGTATCTCAAGCACAAGGTAGCGGCGATGCTTTACTAACTGATTATGATGAATTTTATAATAATCCTTTATACTATATGTCACACAAAGATAAGCTTGAAGAAAGTGCCTTATCTTCTATTGAAATGAAAAATAGTGCGCTAAAAACATTGAACCTGAATCAAATCAAACAAACGATCAAAAACAATGATTTTGTATTTGGTGATACCAGTGATATGGAACAGTTTATCGGATTATTAACTAAATTTACATTCTTCACATTACTTGTTTCTGCGATTGTTTTGGCAAATTCATTTTCTATTGAAAATCATAACAAAACAGACCAAGTGATTGTCCCATCAAAAACAGGGTATAAAAATATTACAATTGCGAAATTGACTGCAGGTTTTCTTGTGGCTTTCACAACCGTTTTACTACAACTACTGGTAGTGTTTATGATCGCAAATTTAAAGTTAAATTTAGATAGTTGGGATTGCAGTATGACGGAGGAAATATTTTTAAGCATGTATTCCTATAAAGAATATACACTCCTATTTATTGGCTTATTATTACTGGCAACCTTTGTCATTTCCATGCTTACGATGGCATTATCTTTCTTCACAAAAAATCAATTTATCACCATTATCATCATGTTCCTATTTGTTATGACTCCTTATTTCGCAACACTATTTCTGCCTGTAGATATATTAAGATTTACACCTAGTATTATGTTGGAACCAAACCATTACCTAATTCCAAATGTGTACTATGGATTCCCTTATTTGTCTGTTTTCTCTCATGCCCTTATGTGGAAAAATTTCATTACGATGTTCTGGTTATTATGTGGAGTTGTCCTCATTGCAGTCATGCTAGTGAAAGCAAAAAGGCATTATGTAGAAAATCGTTAGGGGTTTTTATGATACGTTTAATTTTAAGTGAAGTGAAGAAAGTATTTAAAAATAAAATAAATATATTAATGATTTTATGTGTTTGTGGATTCATGACCTATACAACATGGGATTGTTATCATGAAGAACCAATAATTCCTTTGAAAACTTTTGAAGGAAAAAAACTTACAAAGATGAATGATGTATATCGCTATACAGATAAAATCATATCAAAATATGAAGGTGTTGCAACCGAAGAAACATGGAATCAGTTTTGTGATGATTATAATGCCTATTATGATCAATTCACAAAAGAAGTTGATGATGAAATCATGATAAAAATATACGGTAATAATTATAAAGAACTATTCGAAGAAGTTTCAAAAAATTTGAATGAAGATCGATATTTTGCAATTGAGAATCAATATGGTGAAAACATTCATAAATATATGGGAACATATGCTGGAATAGATTATGATTCAGAAACAAAAACTGCAGCTCTACCTATTGTCTATAAGCATCAAGACGAATTAAATATGTTAAATTTTATATATTTAGATTCATATGAAACTATATCTTATAAGAAGCCTGATATCCGGTCTTATAAAGCTTTACCATTATATGTTTTATCACATAAAGAGGATAATATTAAAAGTTTAGAAGATGCAAAAAAAGTGTATTTATCACAAAATGAAAATGCATTGATAGATATAGAAAGCTATAACAAATTTATTGAGGATAAAATACATCATACAACTTTTTACTTTGGTGGTACGGCATCCCTAAATCCTTTATATACCTCATTATCACGATTTAGTTTTCTTAATCTTATTCCTATCGCAATTATTCTCGCAAATATTTTTTCCATTGAGAAAAAAACTAAAGTGGATCAGATCATCGTTCCTACAAGAGAAGGGCCTATAAAAATAGCAATTGCGAAAGTCTGTGCTGGACTTACAATCGGATTATTTACAACTTTGCTTCAGTTATTTTGTATTTTTGCAATTGCTTATCTTACATTAAAGCCTACAGGAATGCATCTACCAGAATATGCTTTAGGCACAGGATATAGTTTTAATCCATCCATGATTAGCGGTATTTATACAAACAATGCATTTATTATTGGAAGTCAAATCCAAATGCTTCTATTAGGAACCTTTGCAATTATTATATTCACTGTTTTTCTTTCTTCTATAACAAAAAACCAGTTTGTCACAATCATTATTGTATTATTATTTATTTATGTGCCTTTCTACTTCCAAAGTGGTGAATTTGATATAAACCAAATCATCTATCCTTGTTTTTATATGTATACTTCAGGAACTAGCCCTATTTCCATAGGTAGTCAGATATTTTATTTAAAAGATATTTCTACGATATTATGGTTGAGTATTGCTGTTATTTTTTCCATTATCATATTCATACAAGCCAAAATCAAATATGTTAGTAATAGGTAAAGACAGATAGATTTAAAAAAAATACGATATCCTATTTATATTAAATATAGAAAAAACATCTACATTGCATTTTGTAGATGCTTTTTTACTATTCTGGAATCCTATAAATATTCATCTTCTAAATCGCCATATTCATCCCCTGAATACTTCCATAAAAACTCACTAAATGATTCACTTACCAAATGATTGTCCAATGTGTAAAATAATCATATACAAGAAGTAAACATTCTAAATCTTCTAGCTTCGCTTTTTTGAAAAAAAGGATTTTTTTCATTCTCTTTCACACCATTCTTTTCAAAAACCATCTTAAGACGTTTCATTACATCATCATAATTCATTTAGGATTCATTTTCAATATCTCCTTGCATAATATTTTATTATCTTTAATTTCCAAAATACGTTCTATATACTTTTTTCTCTAAGGCATGCTAATCACATCGTTATCGATTATAGTCGATAAACACATTGATTTTGTTTGCTGTATCTATTGTAGTCGATGAACGAAGATTCTTTTGTGATTCATCGTTTTCTAGCGGACACCAATAACATCATGGGTCTGCGCATTTCATCTTTCATACCAGGAAGATCTAACATATCCTGTGGTGGTTGTGGTTCAATGATATGTTCAATCACAAAATCATTCACTAGCAATGTATTCAAGTAAGTAGTCAATGTTCTATGATATTTTGTGACCTTTTCACCCAGAAATATCGCATCCCTTTTTCCTTCATAATAATAGCGATCGACTGGAAAATGTAAGATATTTCCATCATCATCATAATACCAGTCCTGTGTTCCAAATGATGTAAAGACCGGATGTTCTACAGAAAAAACAAATGTTCCATCTTTTTCTATCCAATGACTGATATGCTCTACCAGTGTTGTAAAATCTTTCACATAATGAAATGCCAGTGAGCTTAATACAACATCAAAAGAGTTTTCAGGAAAATCTAAATCTTCCATCGCTTTTTGTTCATATGTGATGACATCTGCACTGTTTTTCTCTTTTGCAACTTCCAGCATCTTTTCTGAGATATCAATACCGTGAACAAGCTTTGCGCCATGATTTGCGGCATATAAACAATGCCAACCATAGCCACAACCTAAATCTAAAACACGTTTTCCTTCAAAATCAGGTAACAGTTTTTGTAGCTCTGACCATTCGCCAGCCCCCTGTAAACCTTTTTTTGAACGTTCCATTTCACTATATTTCTTAAAAAATACTTCATCATCATATTTATTTTCTTTCATTATCCTTTACCTCCCATGCAAAAAATGATATATGTTCTGACTTCTGCATGGGTCTATGCTCTTTTATGACCAATAATTCCTTTTCTCATAACACCCATCCTTTCTTCTCAAACATAATAGATTTCCTATATCTATACAATATGTTGAAATCCTTTTAACGCCTTATCAATATCTCCATGAATCACGATATCTAATCGATCAATAATTTTCTTAGGAGAATCTTTCATTCCTTTTCCAATCCACTCCAGAATTAATCCAACAAATCCATATTTATAAAAGTTCGCAATGAATGCTTTATCTTCCTCTCGCACAGATTTATCCTTTGCCTGTTCTTCCACCACATCCATCAACAAACGATAGGTTTCCTGGTATAAAAAATTTTCTAAATGTTCTCTTGAAACAGAATGATAGGTACTCATCACAAAATCACGATTGTTTTCTATGTATTCAAAGATATGAAAGAATCCTTCCTGCCAAGTCGCATACGTCTTTTTATCACCAATCACCTTTAAAGCTTCACTGGTATAGATCCATTCAATTAAATCATAAATATCTTGAAAGTGATAATAAAAAGTTTGACGATTAACTTCACAATCTTCCACAATATCCACGATGGTGATTTTATCAAGTGGTTTCGTTTTCAATAATGTTTTCAGTGACATCGCTAATGCTTTTTTCGTTGTTTGTGACATGTTCCTTCCCCCTATCCATTAGTTTTAATTTATCTTGTCGATTCATTTGTTTTATCTCATATTCTCTTTTTCGCGCTGTAGTCGCATCTTTACATACTTCATAATAATAAACTTCCATTGGTGGATGTGCTTTCGTATATTTTGCGCCTTTACCATTCACATGTTTTTCGTAACGTTTTAATAAATTTGTTGTCCAGCCACAATATAATGTTTCATCTATACATCGCAGCAGATAAACATAATATCCATCAGCTTTCGGCAGTTCATTTAATAGCATTTATCCACCAGCTTTCTATTCATCATTTTACCATATTTTAAGTATCATGAGAAAGAAGGATTGACAAAAATGTTACAATAGAATTAGAAAGAAGGTTGATTGGTTATGAAGGTTATTTTATTCAATGGAAGTCCTAATATTCATGGTTGTACGTATACTGCATTACATGAAATTGAGGAAACGTTACAAAAAAATGGTATTGAAACAGAAGTATTTCAGGTAGGCTCCAAAAATGTCCGTGGATGTATCGGGTGTGGTAAATGCCGTGAAAGTGGAAAATGCATTTTTGATGATATCGTGAATGAAGCAATTGATAAAATCAAAGAAGCAGATGGTGTAGTCTTTGGTTCCCCGGTATATTATGCAAGTGCCAATGGTACCATGATTTCATTCTTGGATCGTTTATTCTATGCGGCATCACAACATTTGGCTTATAAACCAGGTGCCGTTGTAGTAAGTGCAAGGCGTGCTGGAACAACCGCTACTTATGATGAACTGAATAAATATCTAGGCATTAGCAATATGTTAATTGTTCCTGCCCCATATTGGAATATGGTACATGGAAATACTGCAGAAGAAGTTAAGCAGGATAGAGAAGGTTTGTATATCATGCGTCAGATTGGTGAAAATATGACATGGATGTTAAAGATGTTAGAAAATGCCAAAGCAAATGGTATTGCCCCTGCAATACTTGAAAAAGAAAGAACAAATTTCATTCGATAAATCAAAGGATAATTTTATAAATAACGATAAAAAGAAGAATCGTCAAAATAAATGAGGATTCTTCCTTTTTTTATGATTAATGAAGTTTACTATATGTTTTCTTCAACTCTAATAAGACATCTACATGCTGAAAATCTTTTGGATATACCAAGTTAATTTCACGAATCATGGTGGAATTCATAATCGGAATCGTTTTTAATCTGCCTTTTTGTTCATCCTCTTTACAAGCATTATGTGACATGATCGACACACCCATATTACTCATAACCAGTTCCTTGATTGTCGCAAGGGAATCTGTTTCAATTAATATACGATAATTCCTGATAGAATCACGTTGAGATTCTAAGTAGCTTTCAAATATCTCTCGTGTTCCTGCTTCTTTTGATCGAAGTATAAATTTTTCATCACGTAATTCACTCATTTTTACACTAGAGCGCTTTGCCAAAGGATGCTTAGGTGAAACAATCAGACATAAATAATCGGTATCCAACAAGATAGAATGATATCGATCAGAAGTGAGTCGTCCATCTATAATCGCAAAATCTGCTTCATATAATTTCAGTTTATTATAAATATTATTTATAGAATCCGTAATCAGATTTATACGAACATCACTATGTTCACTGCAATATGCCGCAAGTAACTGTGGGATATAGTATTCCCCTGCTGTTGGTGTTGTCGCGATCACAAAGCGGCGAAGATGATTTTTTGCGTCCTCTAAAGCTTGATGTGTACTATTATATACAGACATCATTCGATGTGCATACTTTTCTAAAATCTCTCCTTCAGGCGTTAAAATTAGGCTTTTTTTACTCTTGTGAAAAATTTTTACCTGAAACTCTTCTTCAAGCTGGCGTATCTGATGACTAATTGCTGGCTGTGTTAGATGTAGCTGTTGAGCAGCCTTTGTATAACTTTTACATTCAATAAGTGTCAAAAAGGAAACAATTCTAGTATCTATCATATGATAGCACCTCCTTATTATAAATTATTTTCATAAACCTCTAAATAATTATAATTAGATTTTATCATTAATCCACACTATAATCAATCATGGGGAGGCGGTTATATGATAGCAGAATTCTTAGATACGCAAGGAAACGCAGGCATTATTATCTCTATTTCCATAATACTACTTGCTGGTTTTCTTTGTACTCGTATCTCAAAAAAACTTCATTTTCCAAATGTAAGTGGTTATATCATTTCAGGAATATTTATTGGTCCATGTGTGCTTCATCTGATTCCTTCTGATATTATTCAGGGCATGGATTTTATGACAGATATTGCACTCGCTTTTATCGCTTTTGGTGTTGGTAAATATTTTAAAAAAGAAACATTGATGAAGCAGGGTGGCAAAGTTATGATCATTACAATTTTTGAAGCGTTGACAGCTGGCTTATGTATCACTTTATCCATGGTGTTATTATTTCATCTGCCTTGGTCTTTTTCCCTTCTACTTGGCGCAATTGGTTGTGCAACTGCACCAGCCTCTACGATTATGACGATACGACAATATCATGCGAAAGGAAATTTTATGGATACCATTCTACAGGTAACAGCGCTTGATGATGCTGTGGCACTCATTGCATTCAGCATTTGTACAGCTTTAGTCGAATTTATGCATGCTGATCAAACACTGCAGCTTTCTATCATTTTACTTCCTGTGGTATGGAATATCCTTGCGGTTTTTATTGGCATTAGCTTTGCCTATATCCTAAATCATATCATCACGGAGCATCGTTCAGATGATCATCGTTTAGTAATCACAATCGCTATGATTCTTCTATTGACAGGAGTATGCAGCTGTTTCAATATTTCTCCATTGTTATCATGCATGGTACTTGGTGGAGTATATATTAATCTATCGGGAAATAAAGATGTTTTCCGTCAGGTAAATAATTTCACACCACCAATTACATTAACATTTTTTGTGCTATCAGGTATGCGCTTAGACTTACATGCTTTGGTATCCTGTGGATTGATTGGGATTGTTTATTTCTTTATTAGGATCATGGGAAAAGCTTCTGGTGCATGGGCTGGCGCAAAACTTTCACATGCCAGTACGAATGTGCAGCTATATCTTGGCTTAGCTTTGATTCCACAAGCTGGTGTATCCATTGGACTTGCCATATTAGGTCAACGCATCCTTCCAACATATGAAGGAACGATGTTATCTTTGATTATATTATCTAGTGCAGTTTTATATGAGATGATTGGTCCAGCATGCGCAAAGCTTTCTTTGAAATTATCTGGTAGTATACAAAGTGAACCACAGCATAAACCTTCACATGCCATCACTGCTCATTCTTAATCTAATCATAGCGTATTATTAGAAGGATCATCATCCTTCTTTTTATATGACAGATATTGGAACAAAACTAAAACTACTTCGTGAAAACGCTCACCTGACACAGAAACAAATTGCTAAATATTTATCAATTGATCGAAGTCTTGTATCAAAAATTGAAAAAGGAGAATGTCCAATTAACTCAGATACCATAAATCAATTATCTACATTATATGGTTGTCTAATGCCATTATTAATTTCAAATGATGCTTCATCTCCAGCTTTTTCGCAAGCATTTAAAGCAGCATCGCTTGACTTTACAGAACAACAAGCATTATCCATCCTAAATAAAATTGCATTAAATCAATTTACAATGGATCAATTAGACGAACTTATCAAAGATGATAAATAAACTGGATTTCAAAAAATAAGCCAGAGGAACAAATCCTTTGGCTTATCATTTTATCATTATTCTTTCATAATCAGTTTATAATTTGCTAATGCTCCCATTAGATTAGAGTCATTAAAGTATTTACAATTCACGATTTGAACACGTGGAATATTAAATGGTATCGCTGCATAAATTTCATCTAATGACTTTTGAATATACTCAAATAATATTGGCTGTTTACTAATACCACCACCAATTGCGATTTTTTCAGGATCAACACATGCTTGTAAGTTGTATAATCCAGCAGCTAGATAATCTGTAAATTCTTTTAGGCAGCCAAGTGCTACTTCATCTTTTTGATTACATAATTCAAATACAGCTTTTCCATCTAACTGATCTTTATCCAATTGTTTTTTAGCAGCAACATTTGCAATGAGTGCATAAACACTATTTACGGCGCCCCATTTTTCATTAAAACCACAGCAGTTTTTCCAATCTGAGCTTAAGTAGCTAAATTCTCCCGCAAAGCCATGTACACCTGTCAATACATTATTTCCAATGGTCACAGCACCACCTATGCCACTGCCAATGATACAAACAGCGCCAACTCCAGTATCTTTCAAGCTGCCCAAAGTCACTTCACATAAAGCAGCACATTTGGCATCATTTGCAATTGTTAATTGATTGGTTGTGACAGATTTTAGCTCTGCCTCAATATCTACGCCATCATTATATAACAAGAATCCTGGAATCTGCATTTTATTCGTTTTCTTGTTAATCATACCAGGTAAAGATATCGCAATACCTTCTACTTCATCTTGATATTTTACATAGATATCATGAATTGCCTTTTTGAAACTGTCTAAAGCATCAAGTGGTGTTGGTACACTGTCCTTTTCTAGTAATTCATATACATCATTCATCAACGCATATTTAATTGCACTTCCACCAACATCAAATACTAAATATTTCATAATCCTTTTCCTCCTGTAGATAACATATTAGTTACCAGCCATATGCTATCTATATTATATACCTATGCTTCTTTATTTTCATTAGCTAATGCTTGTTTATCAGCAATTCTGAAGAATGGATAGTAAATAACCATTGAAATTATTACAATTACCAGTTCAAGGATGACACCCTGGAAACCACAGTTGATAAATCCTCTAAATAATGCAGGTACATAAGATAAGTTCATAATACCAAGTGGTGCAGGTACAATCTGTAGTACCACAATTGCGAAGTATGCGATAACAACTGCTAATACTGGAGCTAAGATAAATGGAATAATGAATAAAGGATTCAACATCAAAGGCATAGAGAATACCATAGGTTCATTGATATTAAACAATCCACAAGGCAAGAATAATTTACCATATGTTTTATTCTGTTTAGATTTAGAGAACAAGCATAATAGAATAGATAAGCCAAGTGTACAACCACATCCACCAATTGTAGTGAAGTCAAAGAATGTAACGTTAATAGGATTCAATACTGGTCCACCAGCTGCTACAGAAGCACTGTTTTCTGCATACATTGCAATCCACAAAGGGAAGATAACACCTAATACAGTCATAGATCCATGAATACCGAAGAACCATAAAATCTGACATAAAATAACAATAATAATCATAGAGAACATATTGCCTGCTAATGATTGTAAAGGTGCTTGTAATAGAGAATATAAACATGAGAAGATATTTCCATAAGGAGTTAATGTTAATAAGAAATTTACAAGTAAGAAAATAACTGCGACAACAAGTGCTGGAATGATACCTGTAAATGAATTTGCGACATTCATAGGTACTCCATCAGGAAGTTTTATTGTAATATCTTTATCCAATACCCATCCATAAATTAATGAAGTGAAGTATCCTGTCACAATACCTACAAACATTCCCATAGAGCCTAAATATGTAAATTCAAAGAACTTTGTGCCTGCATCATTTACACCAAATGGTAATAATATGAAGAAACATGCCACTGCCAACATACCAATGGTAGAGGATTGATCTTTATGTTTTCTACTAGAAAAGCTTTTTGCGATAAAATATGTCATATAGATAGAAATCAAATCCGTCGTCATCGTTGTTCCAAGGGTGTAGAATTTTGCTAGACCAATATCTGCGATAAATGTTTTATATGCGTCAATTGGCAGATTTGTCAGAATTGAAAAGATTGCGCCAATCATCATGATTGGTAGAACAGACATCATCCCTCCACTCAATGCCTGCATAAATTTACTGCTAGATAATTTTGTTGAAATTGGAATTAATGTTTTCTCCAACCATGCTTGTACTTTTTCCATTTTAAATTTCCCTTCCTTTTTCTTTTATTTGTTTTTGATACCAGTAAAATGATTGTTTTTTGATACGTTGTAATGTACCTTTATTTCCTTCTTGATGATCAATATAGACCAAACCATAACGCTTTTTATATCCCTGAGAACCACTTAACAGGTCAATAAAAGACCAAAGATGATATCCTATTACAGGAATTCCCTCACTAATTGTTTCTTTGATCGCATGTAAGTGATCTTTAAGATATGTAATGCGTTCTGTATCGTTGATGATACCATTTACTGGCTCCTCAGTTTGTGGATATCCATTTTCTGTAATCATTAATGGCAGCTGATATCGATCATATAGTTTCCTTAATGCTAATTTAAATCCGAGTGGATCATAGCTTCCTCTTAGCCATGTCGTTGTTTTAATGATTGGGTTGTTTACGATTGTGTAATTCTCTGTATTGAAGAAAAACAAATCAGCTTTTGGATCTGGATCTCCAGGTTTACGTACCGTCAATGAAGCGTAATAATTAACACCGATAAAATCAGGTCTTTCTTTTTTCAACAGCCTCTGTTCCTCTTCACTGATTACAGGATATGCTTGTTCCTGTTTCAAATACGCTTTTAATGTTGCCGGAAATTCTCCACGAACACTTAAATCTAAAACTAAATAGCTTAAGAATTCTTCCGCATCCATCGCTGCCTGAACATCCATTGCATCACATGTTAATGGGTAACATAGCTGATAGGCACTTGATGGTCCGATTTTCGCGTCTGGGATAATTTCATGACATAACTGAAACGCTTTTTTCTCTGCCAGTGACATATTTACACATGCCTGCATATTGTATTTCAGCCCTTCTTTATATGAAATTTTCTTGCCTTTTCCCAATAACATTTCAGTATTCATTACCATCATCATCTGTTCATTAATGGATATCCAGTATTTTACCCGGTCGCCATATGCTTCAAATACCGTTCTTGCATATCGTTCAAAGTGATGAATTGTTTCCTTCCCAAGCCATCCATGGTATGCTTCTTCTAAATGATTTGGTAAATCAAAATGCCATAATGTCGCAATTGGCGTAATATCATTTTTGATTAATTCATCAATCAAATCACTATAAAACTGAATTCCTTTAGGATTTGGTTGTTCATCATCCCCATTTGGATAAATACGTGTCCATGCGATGGAAAATCGATAAGATTTTAAACCAGCCTCTTTCATCAAAGCGATATCTTCTTTGTATCGATGATAATGATCAGCCGCAATGGATGCATCTGATAAACCGGCAGGTACTGGTCTTACATCCTGAGTAGATAATCCTTTGCCATCTTCTGTATTAGCTCCCTCTACTTGAAACGCGCTTGTACTGGCTCCCCATAAAAAATCATCTGGAAATGTTTGTATCGTTTCTATTTTCACCATTGGTCCTCCTTTTCTTGACACAAACAGTATATCAGTGAAAATGCGAATGTAAGCGTTCTTATTATGAAACTAAAAATTATTTTAGAAATTAGTTTCAATATCTGAAACTACTTGTTAAAATATAAGATGAAAGAAGGTGCTTCATGATGGATATGATATTACATAAGCTCATGTTGTTTATCAATGGTGCGCAAGAAGGCAGTACACATCGCAATTTAGCGATTGAATTAGTTAAACATATTGATGAATTAAAAGACTTAAACATTTATGAAATTGCAGAATTATGCTTTGTATCTACTTCTACACTCAGTCGGTTTTGTCGTATATTAGGCTATAAAAATTTCAATAGTTTTAAAGAAGCTTTAGAAAAATCCTATGGTTTTGAGATTGATTATGATAAAGATTACCTCCAAGTAAAAGATGATATAGATCATGGGATCACGTATATGAAACAGATATATGCCCATTCCATAAATGATATGAATGAGCACTTTCAAAAAGAAAAACTTATAGAACTTGCGAAACAGATACATGAACATGAAAGCATCTATATCTTTGGGAATATCGGATATCAGTTTTTAGCAATGTATCTGCAAGAACGGTTGGGATTATTTAAGAAAATCATTCATGTTTCTGCGGATATTTTACAACAAGATAAAGTTGCTTCCCGATTAAAAGAGAATGATCTTGCGATCGTTGTATCTCCTAGAGGAAGCAGTACTGTTCAATCTATTACATTACCTTTCTTATACAAAAAAGGAGCATATACTGTGTTGATAACGCAGAATGATCACTCAATATATAAAGAGCGCTATCATTTATTAATCCAAATCGGAGGAACATTTGATAATAATCTTGGTATGATTTCTTTCATGTATTTTATTGATCAGCTTGTTATGATCTATTACGCATTGTATCATGATGATTTGATTGTATAAAAAAGAATACATGCTTGTATTCCTTTTTAATGTAGTCCATTTAAATCAAGTTTATAAATAGGATTTTCTAATTTCATATTTTCGATAAACATAATCATATAGATTGGCAGATAGACTTTTTTATCTTTTACTTCAACATTTCCATTCGATAAGATATAGGCTCTATGAATATCAAATATCGCCTCATGTAATACATTTTCTAAAGCACTGTGTTTTTTATAATCCTTCCCTGATTTGACTTCGATTGGGACGACCTCACCATCTAATTCGCACACAAAATCAAGTTCACCAAATTTTTTACTATTATAATAATATAAATCAACATGGTGTGCAGCTAATTCCTGAGCAATTACATTTTCAAATAAAGCGCCATTATTGATATCTTTATCTTTATTTAAAATTTTCATTTTCACGATATCGGAATACAAACTTGTCAATAATCCAACATCGGAATAGAATAATTTAAACAGGCTTCTTTGCGTATTCAATAACAATGGCTGTTTGGGTTCTTCTATATTATAAACAGGTAATGCAACACCTGCATCTTTTAGCCATAAAAAATCATTTTTTATACGATCATAACTTATTCCAGTTTTAACGGAATTCAATTTGAACCGTTTATTTCGTTTATTTAATTCACTAGCCATCGTTGTGTATATTTCTTTTAACATTAAACGATATTTATCTTCATATTTAGTGAAATCTTGTTCATATAAATGGATAATATTTTTATGAGTTTGTGATACGTTTTAAATATTATTTGTTTCTATATAATTTACGACTGCTTCTGGCATACCTCCAACAATAAGATATAGGTAGAGTATATCTAACATCTTTTTATGGATGAATTCATCGACAGGGTTTCTATTTTCAAAGCATTCTTTTAGCTTTTGTATTACATTTTCTCCAATACCATTCGCAAGTAAAAATTCTTCAAAATCTAAAGGAAACATATCAAGAATTTCTACATAACCAACAGGTGCTGAACGAAGATTGTGTAATTCTACACCTAGCAAAGAGCCACTCATGATAAAGCGATAGGTTCCACCATCTACTAAAAATTTGATTCTCGTCATGATATCTTTAAATTCCTGAATTTCATCAAAAAGATTACTGTTTTACCTTTTATTAAAGGCTCTTTAGATACAACACTTAATCTTAATAACAAATCTTGTGTAGAGGTTGCCTTTTCAAATAATTCTATTAGTTCTGGCTGTTTTTTAAAGTTCAATTCTATAAAACTGTGATGTGTTGATTTTAAACATTCCTGAATGATTGTCGTTTTTCCAATACGATCTGTACCTGATACAAGAAGTGCTTTCTTTCCTGTATGTAGCCATTCCATAATATCATTTGATATTTTACGATAAAGCATATGACCACCTCTATTTCATTTTTCCATCCCTATTATGCTGCTATTATGCAACTTTTCCAACCTTTTTTTATATGAATTCTTCCATTTATCCAACTTTTTTACGATTTATCCCACAAAAATATATATAAAAACCTTATCAAATATTTTCTATAAGATAAGGCTTTTCATTATCTATTCTATTTTCTATTACATTTCAATACTTCTGTATCACCTGCAATAACCGAATCATTGTATGTTGGTGCCAAATGATATTGATCTGTATTGGTAATGATCATTGGTGTTGTTAGATCCATACCTTTTTCCTTCATCAACTTATGATCAATTTGTAAAATAGCTTCACCTTTTTTTACATGATCTCCTTGATTTATCGATGCTTTGAATCCTTCACCATTTAAACTGACAGTATCTAAACCAACATGAATCAATACTTCTACACCATCATCTCCCTGAATACCAATAGCATGTTTTGTGGCTGCAATCATCACAATTGTTCCATCACATGGCGAAACAACAGTATCACCATCAAATGTAAATGCTACACCATCCCCCATCATCTTATTCGCAAAAACTTCATCTTTTACTTCTGTTAAAGGTATACATGATCCAGTGACTGGTGCATATAATACTGCTTGATCAGTATCCTTTTCTTCTACATTTGTTGTTTCAAAATTTTCTTCCTCTTCTCGCACATCACTATCTTTAATCCATAATTTTGTGACGATAAATCCTCCAATATAAGCTATTATCAAGCCAATCAAGAAGTTTAACATCCCTGTAGCTCCTTGCATTAAAGGAATTGCGACTAAACCACTTGGTCCCCATGCATTCGCCATTACCTGTGTAAACATAATATAAGCACCGCCAAATCCTGCACCAATACCAGCAGTAATAAATGGTTTTCCCATTGGTAGTGTTACACCATAAATCAATGGCTCTCCAACACCTAAGAAACCAGCAGGTAAAGCTCCTGTAATAATTCCCTGCATTTTTTTATTTCCAACTTTTCTTGCGACTAGATAGATAGCAATTGCCGCACCTACCTGACCTGCACCACCCATAGATAATACAGGGAATAAGGAAACTCCACCCATCTGTTCTAATTGAACAGCATAAATTGGAATCAATCCATGATGTAATCCTAATAATACCATTGGCAAGAATAATGCAGATAATAGGAAACCACTAATGACACGAATCACCGGATTTGTTGAATTGATGATAATCGTCAATAAAGAAACTAAACCATCACTGACAAAACCTGCAACTGGCATAATGATAAAGATAAAAATCACACCTGAAACTAACAATGATACAAATGGGGTTATGATTAAATCTAATACATCTGGAATACGTTTACGAATATTTTTTTCAATGACTGACAATACCCATACGCCAAATATAACACCAATGATGCCGCCTTTTCCTGTTGTTAATACTGATTCTAATGGTACTGTTTCATTATATAATCCAATCATTTTCGCAATTTCTATGATGTTTGCGCCAATACTGATACCACCAATCATACCACCAAATGCTGGTGTAGCACCAAATACTTCTGCGGCACGAATACCTGTATAAATTGCAAAGTAGCTAAGGAATGCGCCACCCAATAAACTCAAGATCAATTGAAGCATCTGGAAGAATGAACCAGTCACTACACCATCGGCAATCAGCTGGCTTAATAAACTCCCAAAGCCATTGAATAATCCTGCTGCGATAATGGCAGGGATAATTGGAACGAAGATTTCTGAAATTAGTTTTAAGAATTGCTTTAGTTTACTTTGTTTTTGTTGCCCTTTAATTTTCGCTTTATTCTCTTCCCAATTAGAATCATTTCCAGCAGCCTTTGGTAAACCAAGTTCATCTGTACAAATATCGGTGACTTTTTTTACTTTCCCAGGACCTAAGACAATTTGATAACTACTGCCATCAATGACAAGTCCCAAAACACCTTCTGTTGCTTTGATTGCTTTATCATCAACACGTGTTGTATCTTTACAAGTCACACGTAATCTTGTCATACAGTGTGTTGCCTTTTCTACATTATTTTTACCACCAAGTAATTCTACAAGGCGTTTCGCAAGTTCTAAATTCGTCATAAAACTTCCTCCTAGCCCACTAAGTCCTGGATTCTACCATGAACATTTTCAAGGGCTGCACAAGCTGTTTCTTTATCACAGTTTAATAAAATCATAACGATTGCAATTCTTACACCACCATTTGATTTATCCAATGCAGCTTTTGCGGTTTCACTATCACAACCAGTTACACTACATACAATATTCGTACCACGTGTTACTAATTTCTCATTAGACATTTTTACATCAACCATATAGTTCTTATAAATTTTTCCAATACGAATCATACTGATTGTAGAAATCATGTTACATACCAGTTTTGTCGCTGTTCCTGCTTTCAATCGTGTTGAGCCTGTTAATACTTCAGGTCCTGGTTCTACTTCGATTGTGAATGGACATACTTTTTTAATTTCACTATTTTTGTTACAAACAATTGCACAGGTTTTTGCACCAATACTTTGTGCATATTCTAATCCACCAATCACATAAGGTGTTCTGCCGCTTGCTGCTATCCCTATTACAACATCTTTATTTGTTAAATGGTGATCGATTAAATCTGTTTTACCGAAATCTTTAGAATCTTCTGCACCTTCTACAGCTTTCACAAAGGCATTTTCTCCCCCTGCAATCAATCCAACGACCGTATCATAATCAACGCCAAAGGTTGGTGGACATTCTACTGCATCTAATAATCCTATTCTTCCACTTGTTCCTGCCCCCATATAAATGATTCTTCCACCTTGTTCCAATACATCACTTGTAATATTGATAACTTTTTCAATCATATCATACTGATCTTCGATACATTTTACCGCATTGATATTTTCCTGATTCATTACTTCAATTGCTTCTCTAATGCTCATTGCACTTAGAGTTTGTGTTCTTGGATTTACCATTTCTGTTGTCATTTTACTTAAATCAATCATCTTGACCTCCAATTCACCGCTGCTTTATTTTACGGTTCTTTTCTTTACATGCATACTATAAATGAAAACCCTTTTATTTACAATATCATCAATTTATTATGAAACATTGTTTACTTTGATGAAATAATTTAAGCCTTTTGTTTCCAAAAGAAGCGTTTTATTCACACAAAACGCTTCTTTAATCTTCTTTCTTTTCTAATAATTTATTTGTTAGAATGATTTTATCCATGGACTTTTCAGTTTCTAATGATAGATACAGATTGTATAGGATATCCACAATGCATAATTGTGATACCCTGCTGGAGCTTGCGCCAACACGTAGTGGCATTTCTAATTCCGGCACAAATAAATGATGGTCTGCTAGATTAACTAACTTACTACTTCCATATTTGGTAATGGCGATGATGATGCCTCCTCGTTGTTTGATGTTATTGACAATATTGATAATCTCTTTCGTTAATCCAGAATAAGAAATTACAATCGCGATATCCCCTTTATCAATATTAGTAGAGCTTACCAATTGCATATGTAAATCTTCATATAAAAACGTTTTTTTACTGATTCGCTCAAATTTTTGTTGGAGATCCTTTGCGACTAAAAAACTCGCACCAATGCCATATAAATAAACATACTTGCACATAAATAAAAGATGAACAATTCTTTCCAGCTCTTGAAAATCTAATAAGTGATACATATTCTCAATCGCTTGTATGTTATTATTTAAAATTTTAACCACGTTTTGTTCAATGGGATGATCACTTTGATCTGTAAATGTTATCTGTGTTAATTCATTGGTATAGTTGATATCATTTAACACTGCCATTTTTAATTCTTTAAATCCTTTAAATCCATTTTTCTTACATATTCTGACAATTGTGGCAGCACTACAATAACACTTTTTTGCCAATGTATGGATATCCATCTCCACTACTGTGCGAGGATGTTCTAAGATAAAGTTTAAAACTTCCTTTTCGCTTTCTGTGGCACTTTGTTTATGATAGATTTCTAATCGATAGAGTGCTTTTTTCATATGACTCAACTCCTCAGCTATTGTTATTATACCATGACTCAAGATATAGCAAACAATCACAAAGAAAAAAACCTTATAGTCTATAACTATAAGGTCAATATATTAATCTTCAATTGTTTCACGCCAGATTTTTGCGCCTAAAGCTGTTAATTTACCATCCAAATCCTCATATCCACGATCGATATGATAAATATCATGAATGGTTGTCACACCATCTGCAATTAATCCGGCAATCACAAGACATGCCCCACAACGTAAATCTGTCGCACATACTTCTGCACCATATAAAGGTGTTGGACCATTGATAAAGGAGCTAGGAATCATAACATTGATATTTGCGCCCATTTTATTTAATTCATAACAGTGTTTAAAACGTTCTGTATAAATAGTTTCTGTCACAATAGATTGTCCCGTTGTCTGTGTTAAAAGTGCAGTTAATGGCTGTTGAATATCTGTGGCAAAGCCTGGATATGGCAATGTTTTAATATCAGTAGCCTTAATATTTCCATCATGTCCTTTTACATGCACACGATCGACACCAACTTCCATCTGGATACCAATTTCATGAAGTTTTGATAATAGTGATTCCAAATGCTGCGGTATAATATTTTCGATCATCACATCTTCTGCAGCTGCTGCTGCTAATACAATATACGTAGCTGCTTCGATACGATCTGGTATAATTTCATGGAAACATCCACTAAGTTCATCAACACCATCAATGGTGATAACATTAGTACCAACTCCACGAATATTTGCGCCCATTTTATTTAATAAGGTTGCGACATCTATAATTTCTGGTTCTTTTGCGGCATTTTCTATCGTTGTTCTACCTTTGGCATGAACAGCTGCCATCATGATGTTGATCGTTGCGCCAACACTGGATATATCTAAGAAAATTTTCGTTCCGACAAGTTCTTTGGCATCTAATATATAAGCACCATGATCATAAGTAACCGTTGCGCCCAATGCCTCAAAACCTTTCAGATGCAAATCAATCGGACGAGGTCCTAAATAACATCCTCCTGGCATTTTGATTTCCGCATGTCCATATTTTCCCAGCAAAGCCCCCATGAAATAATAAGAAGCTCTTAGTTTACTGACTGCCTCATGAATCATAGGTTTATTTTGCATATCTGTTGTATCAATGACGATGCGATCACTGCTTTTAATATCTACAACAACACCCAGATCTTGTAGTAATACTGATAGTGATTCTACATCACTGATATTCGGCACACCACAGATTGTGACAGGCCCGTTTGCTAATATGGCTGCTGGAATCAGTGCGACGGTAGCGTTTTTTGATCCGCTGATACGTACTGTTCCACGTAATTTATGTTTCCCTTCAATTTTTATAACTTTTTCCATTGCGATATCTCCTTTTTTGATTCTGATTTATAGGACATCACATATTGCGTGATGGTAGTGTTGCAAAAGTGCATTACTATTATAAAGCATTTTCCGTTTGATAGCTATTTTTTTCCGTACTTTTTTGACATTCTAATTATTTCCAAATAAAAATCATCAAAAGTTCCTTAATTGTATCCATTTTTATCATGTTTACATTATTATATATGCAAATACACAGATTTTGCTACCATCTGTATAGTGTTGTCAACGTAACAAAAAAGCCTTTTTAATGGCTTTTCGTATTACCTTATCATTATACCTTTTACTGGTAAATAAACAAAGTCTATAAAAATGACAATTTCTTAAGAATTATGGAGGCTTCTAAAATAGTATGCAAAAAAATTCCCTATAATGATCAGCTTGTGTCAAGTAGACACACAAAATAATTAAAACATTTTTGTCCATCA